>JADHEF010000115.1_pt1 | contig 91613 bp, 77 predicted proteins | sample 8952391 | NCBI WGS metagenome assembly JADHEF01 (sample SAMN16124439, study PRJNA663245) | bioreactor sludge metagenome | isolation source: sludge (nitrite) | place: India:Bengaluru | collected 2019-02-28
ACTAACAGACCTACCCAACAATAAAAATCTAATGAAAGAATTCGGAGGCATAAAAATGAAGCCACAACAAATTCATCAAACTACTGAAAATCCAAAAAGGATTTTCATAATTGCAAAAATCACAGATTTTCAGCAAAAACACAAAAAAGCGGAATATACGCCTGTCTCAATAACATGATGATAAACTTCCAAATAGCACCATAACAAACCAACGAAAAAGAACTAGCCTACAAAAACATCCTCAAAATCTACCAAAACAAAAATTCAAAGGAAAAATACAAAATATTAGAAGAAATAATAAACCTAACGCTAAAATCATACACATATGAAACACCAAACAGACACTTCAAAATAATCAAAAAACGAACAACACCCAAAAACAAAACAAACATAAGAAGAAACAGCTAAAAAAAGAAACCCCCAACACAAAATAAAAAAAACACCCCTAAAAAAGAAATTCCTAAAAAAAGGAAAAAAATATAAAACTCAAACATAGCGAAACCTAACAAAAAATAACTCACTAAAGACAATTAAAAAAACAAAGGAATTCACGAACAAAATCCTTAACTTTCCTCCATTGAGCTTCACTTGCCTCAGGCGTATTAAAAGTTATACAAATATTATTAGTTTTACGGGTTTTCTTTGGAATAAAATCCCAACAAGGAACAATATCACTTTTATATTTACTATCTAGTAAATCCCCTATATTATCACTATTATGGTATTCTTTTGTTGCTCTTGTAAAGTCTGATACCTTAAAATTTCTTATATCACTACTTCTTATTCCTGTTGATGCCATAAGTAATATTATTGCCTTGTTTCTTATTGATGAATTATCAACAGCTAATCGTATATCTTCAAGGTTGGGAATATCTCCTTCACGAATAATATTAATGGGAACATCAATTTCAATAGATTTAGGCAGACTTATATTATGTTCATGATAAAAAGCCCTTAAAGTCTTAAGCTTACCATCAATAGTAGAATTACAAAGCTTTCTATCAAGTAAATATTGATAATAATCATAAAAATAAGTGGTTATTTTTCTATCATTAATATCACGAATACGAGGCATACTATTAACCAAATAGGGTTATTCTTCTTCTTTAGCTTCAACTATTAATTGAGAAGGTGTTTTACCAGTAATTTCAAACATTTCATTCAATGTTTTAACATAATGATGTTTCCTTGTTTTAGACAAATCCTTTCGCAAAAAAATCTGCTTTAACTTAATATCCTTCGAAATCATAATAATATATTCCATTCTACTAATATAAAAACTTACACGAACCCTTAAAATTCCTAAAAAATATAAGAAATTTAGCAAATAAAAAAATAGGGTGAACACAAAGATAATTGAAAAATACTATAAAAAATTAATTAGTAATTTTATTATAGTAGATTAAAATTAAAACTTTTATATATACATATTCAAAAATATATTAATTAAAAAAATATATTATTTTATATTATCAAAATTATTAATCAGGTGTGATTTTTTGGCAAAAAAATACGGAAAATGGAAAACACAGGGAAATTTAAGCGAAGGAGGGCAAGGACATATTTATTTAGTCAAAAATACTGAAAAAACTGATTCTAAAGAATATGTATTAAAAAGACTAAAAAATAAAGAAAAAAGAGTAAATAAATTTAAAAAAGAAATTAAAGCAGGCCTTAAATTAAAACATCAATATATAGTTAAAATAGAGGATTATGATATTAATCATGAGAAACCTTACTTAATAACTGATTATTATTCAAAAGGTGATTTATCAAAATTTAATTGGAGTTCATATTCCTTAGTAGATAAATTAAAATTTTTTAAAAAAATATGTGAAGCAATTAAATATGCACATGAGCAGGGAGTTATCCATAGAGATATAAAACCATCCAATATATTTATTAAAGATAATTTTGAACCTGTGGTTGGAGATTTTGGTTTATGTTACATTGAAGACTCTGAAAGAGATACTAATACGGATGAAGCAATTGGATCTCGCTATTATATGGCTCCTGAGCTAGCTGATGGTAAACTTGATGAGATAAATCTCTTAAGTGATATTTATTCTTTAGGTAAACTTCTTTATTTTATTCTGACTGGAAAAATTTTTGATAGAGAAAAACATAATACTCCAAAATTCAATATTACAAATTATAAAAATATCTTAAAACCAAAGCATGAAACGACATTAACCCTTATTAATGATATTTTTAATGATACAATTGCAGAAAATCCTAAAGATAGATTAAAAAATGTTAATACGCTTATTGATAAAATAGATGAAATATGTTTACTTGAAAAAATTAGCCCTAAAACACTTAATTCTATTAAAAACGTTACCAAACATCAGAAAAATGGAAAATATACCATAGATATTATAAACACTAAAAAACTATTGGATAATATACATGAAACTTTTTTAGAAATAGAATCAAAATGTTATAAAGGTTATACTAATAACATTCCAGTTATTAGTAATACTATGTTAAAAGGTTTAGATCACTCGATTGATGATTTTTCAAAAACTCCATTAAAAGGAGATATTTTTGAATTGATTGATTTATGTGAAAAAGCTAATAATAACATAAAAGAGTATAATTTAAAACATAGTAGTTCAAAATTAATTCATATAGGTCATTTGAAAGATAAATTTTTCATTCTTGAATCCAAAATGAGAAAAGATTTAGAGGATTTAGATTTTTATGATGAAGTTAAAATAGGCTTAGCAAATCAAGAAAATACGTCTGATATATCAAATAATGATGTAAATAAGTTCAACAAAATATCAAATCTAATCCTTCATCAAATTCAGGAAATACAAAGACAAAAAAAATACTATTCAAAGAAGTTAGAAGATTTTAAAAATAATGTCCCTATTAATTCGTTAGAATATTGGAATGATACTTATTTCGATGAATTAAAGAAAGAATTAGATACTACTAATTTAAGTTATTTGTCTGTAGATATAATTGGATTTAAAAAAAAATTTGACACATATAATGAACAAATAAAAGATATCAATAGTATAATAAAATATGATACTGAAGGATTGGATTTAATACTAAATAATATGGTATTTAATTTATCATTGACTCTAAAAGAATTATCAGCAATTGGTGATATTATACGAAAAAATTTTAAAAGCTGATAATTATCTTTCAATACTTCAATTCAATTTTCGTTGATGATGAAATAATTAAATTTTATGATTTATTAAAGTATAAAGATATTAAAATTAAAAAAATCTAATATATATGATAATTAAAGAATATAGCTAATAAAACACGATTATAATATAGATTAATTAGTATATTTTAAAGGTGGGCATATGGTACTATTTTCAGAGAGAAACAATTTAACTCCTAAAGTTTTTCAAATTAAAGAACTAAATTTAGACACTCGAAGTCAAATATTTAATCAAATTCATCAATGTTATGATTATAGATATGCAGTGGGAACTGATTTTACTGAAAGATTCAAAAATATTTACATTAACCATTTAAAACAACCACCTACTGATAGAATAATAGAAATGATTTATGAGAAGGAACAATATGAATACATAAGACAATACATACAAAAAGTTGATTGTTCAAAGGTTTTTGATTTAATTGAATATATTTTCAAAATAGAAAATGATATAGAATACCCTCATTGTTTGAAATCTAATTTAAATAAAGTATTTATTGAAGAAAATGTAGCATATAGAATTGTTAATTGGAAGATAGTTCCAATAACTGACGATACAGAAATCAAATCAATTGAAGAATCTATAGATAACTCGCCAGAAGTAGTTAAAAAACATTTAGAAAAGAGTTTAAAACTTTTATCTGATAAAACAAGCCCAGACTATGAAAATTCTGTTAAAGAATCAATAAGTGCTGTTGAATCCGTGTGTAAACTTATATTAAATAATGAAAATGTTACATTAGGGCAAGCATTAAACGAAATTGAAAGAAAAAAGGCTATTAAAATCCATGGTGCATTAAAAAATTCTTTTAGTATATTATATGGCTATACTTCAAGTGAAGGTGGAGTCCGCCATGGTTCATTTGAGGATAATGATTTAGATTATGATTTAGCAAAACTTTTATTAGTTTCATGTTCTGCTTTCACAAATTATCTATTATCTAAATCTGATTTATAGATTTAATAATAATCAAATAGTTGAGGATTCAGCATGAAAATTGGAAAAAATGAAATATACATTTTATTTGGATTACTTCTTGCTATAATTTGGGGTTGGTTTTTTTGGTTATCTTTTTGTGAACATCCTTGGGAAAAGATGACAAATTATTTAACTATACTGACAATATTAGTTGCATTCACAGGACCAGTATTATCCATAATGGCTAGCCAACATATAAGCCAAACTCAATTAGACAGTCAAGAAAAATATCACAATCGAGAATTAAACGATAAATACATAAAATCAGCATTAATCACGTTGAATTATATAATTAAAGAGGTTAAAAGACTAGAATCATCAATTCAGGATTACTATAGAAAACAACTTAAAACAAATTATAACTTTGATTTTAGTAAATGGCTAATTGAAAATTTAATTGAAGATAAACTCATTATAGGTTATTATGATAAATTAAAAAAGGAATATCTGAAACAAATACCTAATAAGAATAACAAAATTTCTAATTCCATATCTAATGAGGAAAAAAATAGATTAAAAGCAATATGTGAAAAAACTAGTAAATTTTATCAAGAATCAATGTATTATTGGCTACCCTCATCAATACAGGAAGATTTAAATGAATTAAACAATGTAAATCGGAATATATCTGATTTTGAAAGATTAAGTGACAAAATCAAATAAATATTGAAAAATAATAATAGTTGAATTTAAAAACAAAAACTAATTTTTAAAATTCTACAAAAAATAAAACTCTTCAAAAATTAAAGGAAGAATTAAAATAGCTTAAAATTAAATTTAAAACTCATAGAGAATGCTAATCTAAAGATCGAGGGTTCAAATCCCTCCAAGTCCGTTTGATAATTTTTTTGAATAAAAGTTTATTTTTTTGAATAGAAGATTAATAATTGTTTAATTAAAGAATAAAGTGAGTAAATCCATTATCAAATTAAATTTAAAATTTTCGTTAGAATTAATCCTATTATGAGAAATTTCTCTATTATTGAAATTAAAACATAACCATAACATTAGTATAATTTTATATGAAAGTTTCTAATCTTGATTAAATTTTTTAATATCTTCTAGAATTAAATCTCTTATATTTTCAATACTAATAGTTTCTAAAAAATCATTTATTACTATTAATATAGGATTTAAAATTTCATTCACAACTTGTTGTTCATTTTTAATAACAAAGGGCATGATATGATTTTGAATAATTGCTACTTTTTCAGGATCTGTTTCAGTTATAGCATTTCTTATTAGTTCAGTTATTTCATCATAATTTGAAGAATTATTTCCTATATTTAAATCAAATTCATCTGAACCATCTCTTGATATGAAATAAAAAACACCCCACCCACAATCAGTATCATTTTCTTCAATACCTATTCTTTCTTTCAAGTTATTTTTTATAGTCTCCAAACTATCATAATCTCTACTAAGGCTGGCTGCCCATTGGGATTCCTTATATACATAACCCATATATTCTAATCTTTTATATTTTACATCTATTTTTTTAATATTTTCTATTACTTCATTTCTAATTCTTTGAGGCAGATATTTGTAAAATTCTTCACCTAATAAAGACTCGAATATTCTTGAAAATGTCCATGCGTCCCCAATCCTATAATTTTCAGTTATATTTTTCCTGATATAAGTATCTAGGTCGATTAAAGCATTTTTCATAGGTTCATATGATGTGCGGATAATAGTATTTTCTTCAGCTTTTTTCATTTGTTCAATAGAATCCTTCCTTGTTTCATACATTGTAACTAGTACAGACAATGTTGATGCTGTTAATATAGCATATGATCCCGAATTTGTGTCTCCTTCTGTTAATATACCAATAATAAAACTAATTATTATAATTATTAAAAACCAATACCAACTTCTTAGAAAGAAATTTTTTATATCATTTATTATAATATCCTCAAAACTTTTCATAATATCAACTTTTTAAATAATTTTCATATAAAACTCCCTTATCAAACAATTCATTCTATATATTTTAAGACTTCTTTCCCTTTTTATCTGTTAATTAATGAAATCTTTGTTTAAATTCTTCAATTGTCACTAATTTTATTAAATTCTGTTAATTGTTTATTGAATATTCAAAGCATTAAACTCATTTGTTGTTTTTTGAGTGGAAAGAATTTAAATTATAATTAGTTTTATTCGTTTTTCCACGTATGATTACTTCGACAAAATTCTAACTCCTTTTTATCTAATAAATAATATGGACGATCTCCCTCATTAATCATTTTCTTAGATATGAAATGATTTAATATAGATTCATATTTTTCATTAAGAGAAAACCTATTACGACTAGTTTCAAACAAATTTTTAATGAAAAATTTATCAGTACTGTCAAATCTGTTCATATTTCTCATTATAAATTGTATAAATCTGTTATTTTCATTAATAAATATAATATTATCTAAATCAATTAAAACCATCCTATTTTCAGGAAAATTATCCAATTTAATTGTGAATACATAATGATTATCTTTACAAGGAATTAGAGTATCCGAACTATTTTTATATTTTTCAAATAATATTTTACTAAATGATTGAGGCTCATATTCTAAAATTGATTCTAAAATATCATTAGAAATTGGTTTAATGATGTATATAAAATTCTCATCTAATGGCATATACTTAAATAGATCTTTTAAATACTCCTCTAAAAATTTTCTTCTAATAAACCCATGTAAATTAAAATCTACATATACAACTTTTTTATTCAACAAAAAATCTGTTTTTAAATAAGATATGTCTTCATTAGAAACAGCCATGAAACCATAAAAATCAGTGAAAAGTTTTAAATATCTTTCAGACATTTTTTCATTATTATCATCATGATTATACTTATCAAAAAAGCTGTTAATCATGTTTAACTTCCATGAAGAACCATAAAACTTTTCATCAGAATTCTTGAAAAAAGTACTGTCAGTTGAATTTTCAATTGCTACAAAAATATCTCTAATTTTTTCAAACAATATTACTTCTAATTTATCTAAAAATTTTCTATATTTTTCATTATACACTATGTCATTTCTAGCTATATTTAGGTCCAGTACACTTTTTTTTAAATTAATATCAAAATTACAGAATTTTACAATAGTTGATAATAAATTTATATTATCATTTACAAGTATTCCTTGATTAGATAGAATATTATTTTCTAACTCATTATCAAAAACAACATCATTCATATTATAAAAATCTTTTTTAAATTTAAAGCAAAAATAGCCTTCAAAATCATCTTCATCGATTTTAAATTTAGAATCAGTATTTATAAATTTAAAAACGTTCTCATTAAGATTTTTTTGTTCATAAAGGCTTTTTTCTATTGTCATTAATTTAGAGCATGGATTGACTTTCTGTTTATTAATTACAATTTCTTCTTGATATTGTGAAATTATAGATATTGAATATTCTAAATGTCTAGCATATTTTCTAATAATTGCTTCTAAATCTATATCTTTTTTAATATCTTCTTTCAAATTAAGAGTAATTTTAGTACCCGTAGATTGCATATCACTATCTCTTACTAAAAAATAATCTGCTTTTTTATCAATTTCTATTTTTAAAGGATTACCTTTATCAACTTTAGTATCTATAACAATATTATCTGATATCATAAAACAAGATAAAAAACCAATACCTAATTCATTTAATGGATCAAAATCTAGTTCGTTATTATAAAATTCTTTAGAGCGATAAAAACTCCTACCTATTTTAGTAAAATATTTTTCAATGATAAATTCATCCATCCCCATTCCATTATCTGAAACAATTAATTTTTCATTGCTTTCAGTCAACTCAAAAGTTATTTTAGGTTTAAATGAATTTTTAGAAATTTGTCTAAATCTACATGCATCTACTGAATTTTTAAGCAATTCTCGAATACACTCATATTCTGACTTGTATAAATGTTTTCCAACTAATAAATCAAAAATAGATTTATTATCTAATGAAAATTTAAAATTATAATCTTTATATCCGATATTTTCAATTTCCATGGAAAATGTTCGAGGCAATTCTTTTATGAATTCACTATAATCATGCATATGAGAGGGTAAATCTTCCAGTTGACCATTAACTTTTTCTTCTAATTTTTTTAAGATTCTATGGATTTTATAATCTTCACATGTTGCATCACATTGTATAAATGAATTATTATGGATTGAAATTACTCCTTCTATTGAAAGATGTTTTTCCCATTCTTCCTTACTTTTTTTATTATTAATATTAAAATTATCATGAAATAATTTGGGTGTTCTTTCAAAAGTAATGTCTAATTCATCTGCAATTCTCAGTAATGAAGCTAATAATGGAATGTTTATTTTATAATTTTTATAAGCTTTACGTGGAGGAAATAAATTAATATCATGTAAATTTTCTTTTCTATGACCTAAACATATTTTACCGATATTTTTTCCTTGATGAGGATCATCCAAACCAATTTTTTCGTAAAAATCTCTAATAAAAATACAAGATCGCTTATGATGATTTTCACGTATTGTATCAGGATTTTCTCCCCATTTATCACCAATATGTTTTAAATTTGCCATTCCTACATCATGAAGATATGCAGAACATAAAAGAAAAAAGATTTCATATTCATTTAGCTCTTTTTTCAAAGTATCTGAAACAATAGTATTTAAACGAGTTATAACAATTTCAGAGTGTTTTATATCATGCGAAGTATATTGAGGAAAGTCAATTATTATTTGTGAAAGTAATATCTCCGCTTTTTTCTTCACTAAGCTTAAATTATTGAACAATTCTTCATTTTTAGATTTTAATATTTCCACTAATTGTAAACTCATAATTTATCTCCAATCGATAAAAAAAATTATATGATTTAAATTTCAACATATTTAATACTTTTTTCCTCTTATCTGTTAATTTGATAAAATTCCTTATAATTATTTATTGATAGTTAGAGTAAATTTATATTTAATTTTTGAAAGTTTTATATATTTAGTTAGATACAACTATTAATTTATTATTATGCAATATATTCTCTTAATTTTTCATAGACATTTTTTTCTTTTGCAATTATTAAACAATCTTTAGAAGTATTATTATCAACTAAATTCCCAATTAAAATTTTTATATTTTTAGTTTTATGATTAAAAAATTCATCAAGTTCAAAAATATTTACATAATAATAACAATACAATGAATGTATATCCATGTTTATTTCTTTTATTTCTCTTACCTTACCTTCCTCAAATAATTTATTATAATTTTTATTCAAGTAATCTATATTTTTAATTATATTTCTACTTTGTTCATATAATAATACAATATAATCCATTATTTCAGGTTCAAATCCTAATTTCATCAAATGATTATATAATCCTTCAGTTAATATCGGTTGAAAAAATAATTTACCATAATGATTGGAATTGATATCATTATATTGATCTTTAACTAAAAAGTTATAATCATAAGAATATCTATTTTTTAAAGAATGTAAAATTGAATTTAATAAATTTTTTCTTTGTTTTATAGAATTTTTTTTCTTTTCAATTTTTTCTTTCTTTATTCCAATATTGTTAAAGTATGATTGTAGGGAAAATACCAATAATGATGCATATAAAATGAATAAAGAACCATAAACTGGCGACAATGAATAAATATATATAATAATTGGTAATACTAATATTCCTACAATAGAAACAATTATAAAAGCTGAAAATAATACATTTTTATCTTTCTTCCAATCTTTTTTTATATATTTCCATAATGGATATCCAATTAAAAAAGAAATGTATATTAAAAGTAATATTAATTTTAATGCATACCATATTTCTGATGACATTTTTTCACATATTAATTAATTATTATCATTAAAAATCGTTTATATATAGAAAAATTAACCCAATTTTATTTTTAGTTAATATAAAAAATAAAAGAATTCTTAATTTACTCATAATATTAAATAAAATTTTTATCAATAAGTTTTAAATTTAAAAAATAATATTTAAAAAAGAAAATAAAATTAAAAACTCAACTAAAATTAACTTCTTTAGAATATATAAGATTAGAAGTACCTAAATCATCATAGACTTTTATAATAGCTTTACTAGGTTTTTGACTATTAAAATAAGTTGCTTTAATAGTATATTTCTGATTAGGTTCAACATCCGCTTCAGTCAATGCATAGCTATCAGCATCAGATATTTTAGAACCAGATTCGTCATAAAATTCAACAACCACATTAGCACTCATACTTTTAGTAGAAACAAATTTAGCATTAAGTTCACCAGTATAATAACCATAATCTAATACAATACTATTAGTTATATTATCAATGGTAATTGCTTTTGAAGCTTCTTCTGCATTTGAATCAACACTTGATTGAACAGCAACACCAATACAAATAATGAGTATTAGGCTAATAATCGGCACAAGCCATAGTTTATTCATTGTGAAGCCCCCTTAATCTTTTCTATTTTTGGATCCTCTCTAAATGCTAATAAAGCAGCTATTATAAAGAATATAAAACTTAAGATACCAAAAGCACTTATTCCAATTAATACTCCTATTCCTGCGACTAAATATTGTGCAGCAGCTATTTTGCTTTCTTTATTACTTAACCATATTCCAAGTATTCCCAATATACTTGCAAACATTGCAATCATTGCATTTGTAATCATATCTGTAGCAATTGTACTAAACAATAAAACAAGAAAACCACCTAAAAAACCAAAAACAATTCCTAAGATTCCTAATATATTACTCGATCTCATATTCTATTAATCCCCCATTATTAATACTAACTAATTAAATGATTTGTAAATTATTATTATTTAAGATTATCTATTTAATCTTGAATGTTATAATTTAAATATTAATAATAAAGATAATCAGTTAAAATGATATGAAAAAAAATTAATATATACAAATATTTTGTAAAAATTCAAATAATATAAATAGTAAATAGCACCTATAAAGAAATATAAGTTCTTATATAAATAAATCAACTGAAAAGGTTAATAATATAACAATAAGTCTATTAAAAAAAGAGATTAAAAAATAAATATAAAAAAAGTTAATTAATTAGGAAATATAACACTATTTGCCATTTTAACAGCTAAATCCAGACCATTAGTTGTTCTAACAATAACCGCCATATTACTTCCATTATTAACAACAATAATTACAACATCATTTTTACTATTATTTAAAACAAAAGCTTTTGCATTAGCATTAAGATTAGAAATATTCACCTGAGACATATCTTCTTTAATGAATTCATTCTGAAAATCATCCACACTAGAATAAGTAGAATTATTCAGATTAAATGGAATCACCCACACACCATAAGCTCCCCCACTTGAATACATATCAGAATTCGGATTTTTAAAAAATATAGATTCAGAAGGAACACTAACATTAATATCTTCAAATGTTTGATTTTTCATAAACACATTATTAGAAACAAAAAAATAATCATACATAAAACCAGTAGCTAATAAACATGCTCCCAAACCAGCAATTATTAAAATTAAACTTTTATTATTCATAACAACCACAAAAATTTGTTAATGTAATTATATTTAAAAAAATATTACTCTTCAAGAAAAGGACTATAACTTTTCATACTATTTTTTTTATTGTACACATAAATTAAAAATAAAACATATATTAAAAGAACAGGTAAATTATATAGATTTCCAACAATAAATCCAACAAAGAACATTAATAATGAAATAGCAATAGGTAATCCTCTTATTCTTTCTCCAAAAAATTCATAAAATTTAGGTTCGAAGATTATTTTACTAATTAATACAGTCACAATTAAACCAATAGAAAATACTTCAAAATGACCTGGAAAAATAAATAAACCTGATGATGAACATAAAAGTAAAGCCAAATCTGTTCTTTCCATATTACCATATCTTTTAAAAAATGGCATATAAAAAGTTATATAATAATATAAAAATATTAAAAAACAAATTAAATTGAAATAAAAATAAGAATTATCAATTTTAAAAACAAAATAAGCTAAAACTATAAAAATCACAGAAATAGCTAAATAAACCCATTTAAAATCTTTCTTAATATCCATAATTATAACCTTAAAATATATATTCAATACTAAATTTATTTAACCTTTTGTCTTTTTTATTTTTTTAACAATAAACAATCCAACAATCACAGCTATTATTACACTTAAAAGAGCTGAAATATCTCCTCTAGGTAAGAACAAATTTTTAACCATAATAGCTAAAAACAATACAATAAGACCAATTACTACAATTTTTAAAGAATTATTATCCATAAACAAACCTCCAATTAACTTAATTTTATAAAACTTATTATTTAAAAGAATATAAAGATTTCTTTTTAATAAAAGTAAAATAAAATTACTATTTTCTATATTAAAAAAAATATTACTCTTCAAGAAATGGATTATATACTTTCATATTTTTTCTCTTGTTATACAGATATATTAAAAATACAATTTCACCAAAAAGGAAAATTAAAGCAAATAAGTCACCTAAGACCAAATTTATTGGAAACATAACTAATGTAATTGTGACAGGAACATTTTTTATTCTTTCTCCAAACACCTTATAAAATTTAGGATCAAAAATTATTTCACTAATTAAACAAAAAACAACTAAATTGATATAATACAAAAACAGATATCCTGGAAAAACAAATAAACCTCCTATAGAAAACAATGCTAAAAATATATGAAAACGTGCATCATATCCTAAAAGTGTGAAATTTGGCACATAAATCAATATATAATAATATATAAATATTAATAAACAAACTGAGTTAAAATAAAAATAAAAATTACTCATTCTAAAAACAAAATAAGAAATAGTCAAAAAAAACACAGAAATAATTATATATAACAATTTAAAATCTTTCTTAATATCCATAATTATAACCCTAATTATTAATTTATTAAATTTATTTATCCTTTTATCTTTTTTATTTTTTTAACAATAAACAATCCAACAATCACAGCTATTATTATACTTAAAAGAGCTGAAATACCTCCTCTAGGTAAAAACAAATTTTTAACCATAATAGCTAAAAACAATACAATAAGACCAATTACTATAATTTTTAAAGAACTATTAAAAATGATTAATATCGGAATAAATATATAAATTACCTTTTTATTTTTTAGATTCATATTAACCTACATTTTTCTTTTTCTATAAACATATATTAAAATGATAATTTGTATTAAAAGTAAACCCAAATTAAGGATATTTCCAGAAAAAAATGCTATTATAAACATGAATATTGAAATTAAATTGGGTAAAAGTTCTATTTTTCTACCAAAACCACTATAACCATTTTTTTCAAAAATTATATTAATACTTAACATACCAATTAATAAACCAATATAAAAAACCTCAAAATTTTTAACTCCAACTAAAGCACATGCCCCAGACATTATTAATAAAATACCTCCTAATTGACTAGTTTCATATGGTAAATTGAAGAAAATTGGTTTATATGTAATTATAAATAAATATAAAAATATTAAAAAACAAATTAAATTGAAATAATAATAAGAATTATCAATTCTAAAAACAAAATAAGCTAAAACTATAAAAATCACAGAAATAGCTAAATAAACCCATTTAAAATCTTTCTTAATATCCATAATTATAACCTTAAAATATATATTCAATACTAAATTTATTTAACCTTTTGTCTTTTTTATTTTTTTAACAATAAACAATCCAACAATCACAGCTATTATTACACTTAAAAGAGCTGAAATATCTCCTCTAGGTAAGAACAAATTTTTAACCATAATAGCTAAAAACAATACAATAAGACCAATTACTACAATTTTTAAAGAATTATTATCCATAAACAAACCTCCCCTAAATCTTAATTTTATAAAACTTCTTCATTTAAAGAAGCATATAAATCATTTCTTTTTTTATAAACATGAACTAAAAACAAAATCTGGATGCCTAATAAAATTACTTCAATAAAGTATCCAAAAATATTTTCTATAGAAAACATACTTACTATTAACATTATAAATGAGATCCAAATAGGTATTTCCCATAATTTTTGTTCAAATTTTGTAAAAAAATCAGAACAGAATATTATTTTCATAATATATAAAACTATAAAAGATCCAATCAATGTAATCACTGAATTAGGCAATAACATACATAGTCCTAAAAATAAACCCCACATACCTACTAATCTGTCTTCACTTGATGAATGGAATGTGCCAAATTTAGACTTATAAATAACAACTAAAAAATATAAAAATACCCCATACACCACTAAATTAAAATAAATATAAAAACTATCCATATTTAATAAATAAAGAGTAAAAATGATTAATATCGGAATAGATATATAAATTATCTTTTTATTTTTTATACTCATTGAAACACTACTTTGTTTAAATTTTAATTACTTATTCACTTTTATTATATATTATAATAAAGAATGAAATTTGTATCACTAATAAAAACCAATTTAATAAATTTCCTGAAATATAACCTATAAATAGCATTAGTACTGATATATACAATGGAATATTTTTTATTTTTTTGCCAAAACTTTCATATGTTTCTGGGTTAAAAATAATTTTACTAGTAAGCAATCCAATTAAAGAACCCAGTAATATTAACCCTAAACTTTTAAGATTAATAAAAAGCCCTATTGTTAAAAATAAAATCCATATTGCATGAAATCGTTGATCACCAATATCCAATTTAAGAAAATTTGACCTGAATATTGAAATATAAAAATATAAAAATATAAAATAACATATTAGGTTAAAATAGAAGTAAATATCATTTATTCTTAAAAAGAAATAAACAATACCTAATACTAAAATACAAACAAAAATATATATTAAACTTTTATTTTTTTCAAACAATTTATTAACCCATATTTAATTTATTAATTTATCTGATTAATCCATAATTATCTTTCTTATTAAAAATATAAAATAACATCAAAAAATGCTAAGATAAAAATTATTAATAATCATATTAAATAAAGAAAAATCATGCCAAATTTTAATGTTGTAAAACCTACAATAAAAAATATATTTTTAATAATACTAAACAAGTGTTTTTAAATTAAATAGTAATACTTTAAAATCATTAATATTAAAAAGTATTACTTAAAACCTTAAAAGACAGATGATAGTAATACAATAAAGATTATTTTCATGAAACAAGGATAAATATGCTTAAAAGACATATATAAGACTTTATAACAAAGCCAAAAATAAAAGTATAAATACAAAAAATGATAAAGATAATAAATTAAATAAAAATAATAATAAAAACTAAAAATAAGATAAAAAAGAATTTTGAATGAAAAATAATAATTATTTTTTAACTTGGAAATAAATTGTATACTTCCAAAATCCTTTATATTTTCCAGGAGCTAAAACTTTACTCTTACTGAAATAATAAGTACTTCTATAAGTTTTCCCACTAGGATAACCAATTGAACTTACAATAACTTTATTTATTCTAACTCCTTTTTTAGCAGCTATTTTAGTTTTATGAGCATAAACAGGAGCTTTTTGAATCCTATTATTCATAGGATTTCTACCAGAAACCGCACCATTTTTATAAGTTTTTCCTTTATTTATTCCTATATATTTAGAATAAAAATAATCAATTTCATAATCATCAATAGTTACTTTTTTATTTACTATCTTAGCATTTACAGCTGAAACATTACCTAATGTAAATCCTGCAATAGCTGTAAATAATACTAATAATAATATTACTCTTTTTTTATCCATTTTCAATCCCTCTAAAAAATTATCTTTTAATTTTGATTCCACATTTTCTGCAAAAATTATCATTAGGAGATAAAGAATTTCCACATTTTACACAAAAATTAGGACCATCATTAATAACAGGCTCATCATGAATTAAATTTTTTGATTTCAAATTCAGATCTTGCACATTATTTTTAGATATTGATGCAAAACCTGGAATTTTATTAGAAATTTTTGGATTAGGGATTTTTGGTAAAGCAGAAGCAAAACTTGGATCTTTTTGAGGATTATTTTCTGATAAAACTGGAAAATCATTAGAAATCTCTTGATTAGAAAGTTCTATAACTAATTTATTCATTTGATCAATTCTTTTATTATCCGAAGGATGGGTTGAAAAAAAATCATATTTATTTGAATTATTCTGACTCATTCTCTGCCAAAAATTAGGTATTTCACTAATATCATATCCTGCCCATTTAACTATCATCATTCCTAATTTATCTGCTTCCATTTCATGACTTCTACCCCATGGTTTCATTAAAAAATATTCAGATCCAATATCAGCTACATTTGTAGCATTTACTACAACAGACCCAACATCACCAAAACCTAACAAACCAAGCCCAATACCACCTAATCTTGCAGCAGTAGTTGCAGTATTTTTAGCAGTTTGTGCACTTACTTGAGATCTAGAATGATCAAGTAATGCATGTGCAATTTCATGACCTAAAATAAATGCTAATGATTCCTCATTATTAGCAATTGATAAAATTCCAGAATATATTAAAATTTTCCCTCCAGGAATAGCAAATGCATTTACGGTATTATCTGAAACTAAATGAAATTCCCAATCATAATAATTATTTGTATAATCCGATCGGTTAATTTCTGATAAATGGTTTTCAACTGCATTAATCAAATTTAAAGAAACTTTTGATACTAGTTTACCCTCTTCATCTTCATCTAACAATTCATGTTGATTAATAATTTTATAATATTCATTATGACAATTATTTAAAAACTTATCATCATCTAAAATATCAAAATGTTTTTTTCCTGTAAAAGGATTGATGCTACTTCTATCATTTTTTTTAATAAAAAAGCCCCCAAATATTTTTTTAAGTGTTGTTTATACAATATTTATCTTTTGATGTTTAAAATTCAATTAAAAAACCGTTTAAAAATATTATTATTATTAATATTATTTAATTGTTTATTATTATATATTTTTCTATGTTAGTATAATAAAAAATATATAATAATACACAAAAACATGAAAATCATGGCGAAATTAATTTAATTAAATAATAATGTTTGTAATAAACATGATATAATATTTTAAAAGAGAAATCTTAGAATTTAAGAAAAATAATCCATATTAAAAGAAAATTAGATAAAAAATAATATTATAAGATAAAAAATAATATTATAAGATTAAAAAATAAAAAAAATAGGATAAAATACTTCATAAATTAAGATAAAATCAAATTTAAGAAATAAAAGAAAATAAATATAAAAACTAGGATAAAGGTTAAAATTGCCATATTATAACAATAATTATCTAAAAATATAAAAATTAGAATGCTAATTAAAAATCAATGCAAAAATATAAATAAAAACAAAAAGTAATATTATAAACATATTATCCTACATTTTTAATAAAAAAATGTAGTTTATAATACATTGAAGGAAGGGTCCAAAAGTCATATTCTCCCCCAAGAGAAAAAAAACTTTAAAACTCTTTCTTCAAATATTTTTTTAAATAAAAATATGTATAATAAAAGGAAAAAAAAGATTAATTCATGAAACATCGATTTAAAATCCATATTAAAAATCTGCTATTATTATTTATAGTAGTTTTAATATTTTATTATTTCATTCATACTTATTTTGATTTAGAATCCAGTATAAAATTATCTATATTGCTCTATGTAGGATTAATCAATGTTTATCTATTATTAGGTATTTCATTCAGTAATTCATTTAAAAAATTAGAAAAAATTGGAAGCATATTATTTTTATTTTTTATATTAATTTTCATAATATCCATATATTATGAAACATTAAACTTTATTCTAACTTTAATAATAATCTTAATCCCAACAATAACATATATACTAATCTCAAAACAAAAAATAAAAAAAATAGATTAATAAATAAAAAAATAGATTAAAAAATAAAAAATAGAAAAAATAGATTAATAAATTAAAAAGAAAATAAAAAAATAGATTAAAAAATAAAAAATAAAAAAGGAAAAAATGGAATTTCCTTTTTGACTGAAAAATATTTTTTTTTGATTTGTTTTATACACTAATATATCTTAAAGTTGTTTTTGACTTTAATAAATTACCTAATTTATCACTTACAATGTTTTTAGGGATAATTAAGTAGTATTTGGTCTTTTTAGTTACTTTTGGTATTTTCATGTATAAGTAGTTGTTTTTAACTGTGAATTTAACTGAAACTTTTTTGCCTTTACTGGTTTTAACAATGATTTTTTTAAGATTTTTAGAGCTTATTTTGACATTTTCTGAAAATTTGATTTTTAATGTTTGTTTTTTAGCTTTAACCTTTTTATAAGACTTAGTATTTTTATCTAAGACTTTTGGGCTTGTTTTATCAATTGTGTATTTAACTGTTTTAACTTTTGAATTTTTTCCTTGAGAATCTTTAAAGTAATAACTGATTGTTGAAGTTGAAGTTATAGCTATTGAACCAGTATAAACTTTGTATGAACCAGAACCAATTTTATAGTATAATGTTTTACCAGATTGGCTAGGAATAGAGATTTTTAAGTTCTTATTGTAAGACCCAGCTGTAACAGAAGGGTTTCCTGGAACATAATTCTTATTAATATTATAAGTATAAGATTTAACACTAGAATGATTACCATTAGCATCTTCATAATAATAACTTAAAGTAGAAGACCCAGTAATACTAATCGGACCACTGTAAACATGATAAACCCCATTATTAACTTTATAATATAGGATAAGACCATCTTCAGAAGGTAAAGTCACAGTTAAATCATTATAATAAGAACCAGTTGAAATAGAAGCATTACCAGCTACAAAATTCTTATTTAACACATAATTTAATGTTGTAACATTAGAATATTGACCTTCACCAATAGCATCAGCATCATAACCAATAAACTTAAGAACACAAGACTCATTAACAACTATACTAGAACCAACAAGCAAAATACGAGTAGTAGAATTTTTAGGATCAGTACCATCAACAGTATAATAAACAACACCATCATCAATACCTACATTAACAACAACATCATCAAAATAACTACCAGAAACACCACCAACATCAACTACCGGAGGAACAACATCATCAGCAATAGCATACAGTTGATTACCAGCAGTAAAATACAAAGTACCATCAGCACCAATCACAGGATTATAAGCACCATCAACCAAATAACTCCACAAAAGCACCCCTGCACTAGTAAAAGCAGAAACATTATTATTTCCTGCAACATAAATAGTACCATCAGCACCAATAGGAATATTTTGAGTGGTGGAATATGGATTAATACTTAAAATATCACCATTAGTTGCATCAATGATGAAATTTGATAAATAAATCAAACCAGTTTTAGATACACTAATAACTCTTCCAGTATTAGCTCCATTAGCTCCACCAGTTGCAGTCTGACTATAACCCAATGACTTTAATTCAACAGATATCCATTTTACAGTTTCATTTGGATACAAAGCAATTAGATAAAAAGAGCTACTATTATCACCAACAACATATATAGTTCCATCATTTGCAACAGTTATACTCCAAATTCGATAATCAGTTAAAATATTTCGATAATTATTATAATCAGTAGGATCTACAATAAATAAACCTTTTTTAGAAGAAGAGATTCCTCCAACATATAAATAACCATTAGAGCCAATTGCAAGTGGAGCATAAGCCATGGACGGTTGAATACTCCATTGAGTTCCATTAGGTTGAACAGCGATTAAATAGTTTACTCTTGACTCAGTATATTCATAAAGATATATAGTTCCATCAGCACCTATAACTGGAACAACCTTCGCAATATCATTAGCATTATTTTCAACTAAATATGATGTTTCTGTTACATTTATTCCATTATAATGAAGTGCATATAATTTATTGCTAGAAAATACATAAATAGTTTCATTATTTCCAATTGCCGGATAGTAGGCATTATTAGTATCTAATGTGTAATTCCATTTAACAGAGCCGTTATTTGCGTAAAAAGCATAAACTTTATTATCTTTTGCACCATATATTGTTCCATCAGAGCCAATGACAATATATAAATCAGAAGGAACATCAGAAGAAATAGTTTCATTATATTTAGTATTATTAGTTTGAGGACCAGTATAATTAGATTGACCAGTTCCATTAACACCATTGTAACCTGGACTTGGAGAATCAGCAGGACCCGTATAATTATATTCTGTAGTGTTTGTATCTTCTGCTGATACAAAACCAGAAGAAATCAGCACTACAGTAATCAATAAACTCAAAAAAATGAGTTTTTTAAATATATTATTCATTCATTACCTCCATTTCATAAAAAAATGCTTTATTAAAAATAAAAAAAGCATAAAAAAGTAATATATAAACCTTTTTAATTTTTCCATGTATATACACTAAAAATCGCCCCCAAAGATTTTATAAAAAGGAAAAAACTCCTTTCAAAAAAGAAATAAAAAAGAAAAAATAAAAAGAGTATAAAAACTCAAAGTCGATATGTACTTATATACACATAGAACAATATTTTTAAAAAATTATATATAAATGTTTCTATTAACACATACCTAAAACAAAATTTTCAAATAAAATTTTATACAAAAAAAGATTAAAAATTAAAAATCAATGCAAAAAATAAAAAAATTATTGAATGGAAGATAGTATTAAAACTAAAACCCATTCATATTTATTTAAAAACTTTTAATATGTCTTTATTAAGAATATTCTATTCCATTTAAAAAATTATTATCCCATTCTTCAGATGAATCAGCTAAATCTCCTAAATCACCTTCGTCACCGAAAAATTCATTATTATTTACTAATAATTGATTAAAGGTAGCTAATGGTCCTATCTCAACACAACTAGTATCTCCTTGAATTGCATCATTACTATTTAAATTTAAGTAAAGGAAATTAGGAGTTAAAAGATCCAAACCTATTCCTGTTGAGTTAATAAAGTTATTACTAATAGTAACATTTACTTTACCATTTGTTGAAGCCATTTTACCAGCAAACTGAATTCCAGCAATACTTGCATCTGTAATATCATTATTATCAATAGTTCCTAAGAAATTTCCTCCAATAAACATACCATAATTAACATCACTTATTGTGTTATTAGCTATAGTAGATGGTGAAAGAGAACTTAAATTACTTAATGTAGAGTGGTGAACTAAAGATATTCCATTACCATTTCCAACAGTCATATTAGTAATTGTATTTCCAACAATAGTAAAACCTGAAGATGCTCCAAAGAGATTTACTCCAGCACTACCATTTGAAATAGTACAATTACTCATAGTGAAACCAACAGTATTATTACCCCTGATACCATTTTGAGAATTAGCTATTATATTGAAGTTGTATAATGAAAATCCAACTGCATTATTAATAACAAATATGTGATTAATTCCATCTCCAGAGACTGTAGCCCCATTACCATTTAAAGTAAGATTTTGAGCTGTGCTAGGTACATTTACAGTGAAACCACTGTAATTTCCATTAGGGTCAAAACTTACTACAGAATTACTAGTTGCATTTGAAATAGTACTTTGTGCAGTAGCTGTGTCATTAACATCATATGCGAATACAGAGCCAGAAGCACATGCAAATAGTAATAGCATCAAAGCTGATCCTATTAGAATTTTAGTTTTCATATTTGATTTTTCTCCTTTATATTTAATTTTTATTTTTTATTTAAAAAATGAAAGCTAAATACAAAAAACCTAATCATTAAAGGTTTAAAATAGCTAAATAAATAGCTAAATAAATAGCTAAATAAATAGCTAAATAAATAGCTAAATAAATAGCTAAATAAATCTTAACAAATGAATTATAGATTTTTTATATTAATTCACTTCCAATTAAATAAACCTTAAAAAATTTTTTATTAATAAAAAAATAAAAATAAATTAAGTAAACAAATAATTCGAATAAAAAATATTATAAAATTCTTAAAAATATTAGTATACGATTATATGATTTTTAACATAACCGAAGAATGATAAAATATATTTTTTAATAATTCCATGATATGAATATGTTTTCACTACGATATAAATGTTACGGTTATATGATTCATATTAATATATATACCTTATAAATTTAATTTTATTATATATACTATTCAATATAATAAGAATAAGAATAAGAATAATAAGAATATAAAGAAACATTAAACAGGGTAAAAATGAAAAAAAATGAAAAATAGGAGAAATATAGGAAATATAGGAAATATTAGAAAATTAAAAATTAAAATTAATAAACTAATCTAGTTTATTATTTATAAAATATTTTATATATTTTATAAGTCTAAAATACAAATTATTTTACTTATTTATAAAAGATTATTGATATGCAATTAATTGTCACAAAATAAAAAATAATACAAAATATTAATAAAATAAATAAAAATAAAATTAAAAATAATAATAAAAAAATAAAAAGAATAGATAAAATATGAAATAATAATAAAAAGAATAAATAAAATATGAAATAATAATAAAATAAAAAAGATAATAAAAAACTAAAAATTCTTTTTTCTACTGCTTCTTCTATTATTAATTTTATATTTTAAATTTAACTGCATTGTTTGTGTAATTACTTTCAATTATTGTTTTGTTATAATTTAACCATATATATTTGTAAAGTGAGCTGTGTGTAGAGTATGTGAAGAAATTAATCTTAATTGTAATACTTTGACCAACAGCAATAGATGGAATTGTAACTTCCATAATATGATTATTATTATACCATATTATAAGTTGACTTGCTTTTGAAACAGCAGTACCAATATTCTTAATCGTTACACTATAAATATTATCGCTTCTTTTAATATCTGTAACCTTTAAATCTGGTAGATACTTATAATAATCATCTTTAAAAGTGAAATAATTATTATTATAATTATCTTCAATTGCTTTTTTATTATAATTCAATGTAACATATTTAGTTAAACGCTCACCAGTTGTAGTATTAGTAAAACCTACACCCCAATCATCATGCCCATCCCTATGATCCTCATTAAAGAAGAAAAGAATTAAAGATACACTTTCACCAGCTTTCAGACTAGGAATATCCATAATTTTATAATGTTCATCAGTAAGAGCCATTTTAAGCTGAGATTCACCAACAGCTTTGCCTCCAATATTTTTAACAGTAACATTATAAATAGTACTATTATAATATTTAGGGTCATTTGGATGCTCATCAGCTAAATATAACCTAACAATACTAGTAACAAGGAGATCAGCACCAATAATTGAATTATTATTTGATGAATCGGACTTATAAGAATTACGAGTAATAGAATTTTTAAATTCAACAATATTATTATTATAATTAGACTCTTTTGACAATTTATTATAATTAATCTTTGCAAATTTCTTTTTATATATTAAACTCTTTAAAAATTTAACTTTGACCCATTTAGATTTGCCTTTAGCGATTTTAGAAACACTAACAGAATTATATTTTTTACCATAATAAACAATTAAAGAAGTTTTAGAAGAACTAGAATTACCAATATTTTTAACTTTAATATAACAATAAGAACCTTTAGTTTTAGTAGAAGTAATAACAAGATCAACATTCGAATTTTTAATTATAGAACTTTTAAATTTAACCTTATTATTATAATAATCAGACTCTTTTGACAATTTCTTATAATTAATCTGAGCAGTCTTTGTTTTACTAGCTAAATTCTTATAAAATTTAACTTTAACAATTTTAGTTTGACCTTTAGCTATTTTAGATACATTAACAACTTTATAATATTTTTTATTATAATAAATTAATAATTTACAATTAGAAGAAGTAGCAGTACCTATATTTTTAACTTTAACATAAACAATACTATTTTTCAATTTAGTAGAAACAATTATTAAATCTGAAAGAATAATAGCTTTAGGTTTAACAGCTTTACTTATATTTGTTAAATTATTATTAGTACCATTAGAATTATTAGTATTGTTCTTTATAGTATATTTAAAAGTATAAATAGGTGAAGGATTACCAGATAAATCAACAGCTATTAAACGAAGAGTAGTGTTTTTATTAATTAATAAAGAATTATTCCACAAATTAACTCCAATGACAGGATTAGAACCATCCATAGTATAATAAATAAGTCCTTCTTCATTTAATGTTGCATTAATACTAATACTATTATTATAGCTGCCACTTTGATGATTAAGGCTAATAATAGGAGATATTTTATCTTCAACATGGATAATAGTTGTAAAAATACTGATATGACTACCAGTAGAAATAGTTAAACTAACAGTATAATTTCCATCAATACCGTATTTATGTGTTGGATTTTTCTCAGATGAAAAATTTCCATCTCCAAAATCCCAATAATAATAAAAATTATTACCATTAGTTTTATCAGTAAAACTAACATTTAAATTAGAAGTATTATAAGTAAAATTTGCAGTTGCATTATTGAGAGCATATAAATGACTTTCATCAGAAAAATAAATAGTGCCATCATTACCAATAATTATAGGGCTTTTAACTGTGTTTGTAACTTTTTTCCATTTAAGAGTACCATTAGGATTAATAGCTAAAAGTCCTGAATTAGTACTTATATAAATCACCCCATTTCCATCAACAATTGGACTAACATATGAGGAAGAAACACCATTATGATTATATTTCCATAGAATATTACCCTGATAAATTGCATATAAAGCATCCTGATAAACTATATAAATAGTTCCATTAGAGCTAATAGCTGGAGAACCAAAAACATTTAAACCAGTACTATTATCTCCCCATTTCCATAGAAGATCCCCCTCAGGAGAAAATGCATATAAACTAGTGTTATTTATATAAAAATATTCCCAGGAAATATTATAAGGATAAGAACCATTTAAATACCCATTAAACATTCTACCATAAGTTAGTCCTTCATTCCAATTTCTACAAGTTGTTATATAAACAGTACCATCACTAGCAACTGCTATTGAATTGTATTGAATTGAAGCACCATTTTGATCAAAATTATTCTCCCATAAAATATTACCATTACTTGTATTCACACAAATAAGCACAATACCAGTTTGATAAAAGTCAGCAGCATCTAAATCATGAAGATCTGTTATATATAATCTGCCATTTGATACAATAGGAGTACCAAGAGTATATGGTTGTGTTATTATATTAAATCCACTCATCTGATTTACAGACCCATGAATTTGAATACTCCATCTTAAAACACCTTCTTTATTAACAGAGCCTAAAGTACCATTTTTTGTAGTGAAATAAATATTTTCATATTCATCTAGAACAGGCGAAGAACCAGAATTTTGATCTCCAAAAGGTAAAATAGAATATTTCCAGTTTAAACTCCCATTAGGATTAATTGAGTATAAAATATTTACTTTATTTATAACATAAATATTTCCACTTTCACCAATAGTAGGGCTGTTTAAGATATTATTTCCAGTATTAAATTTCCATTTAAGAGAACCATCTTTGTTAAAAGCAGATACATTACCATTATATTCACAAACATAAATTGTATTACCATCTGAACTAATAACTGGTGAGCCTGAAACATTTAAATTAAGAATCCATTGCGTGATATTTGAATCAACCCCAATATTTACAGAAGAACTAGCTGTACTAATCGAAGAATTTGTGGAGCTAATTGAAGAGTTTTTTGTGGTAACCGAATAGTTTGTTGTATTAACTAGAGAATTATCTGTAGTTATTGAAGAATTACCAGTTCCATTATTTAAATTTTCATCTGCAGAAACAAAATTTAATGCAGAAACAAAAAATAAAATTAAAACTACTGAAAACAATATTTTTGATAAATTTGTTGATTTTATTGACTTAATATTCATAATTATTCGCCTATTATTAATTAAAATTCAAATTATAATTTTAAAATATTTAATTTTAAGAAATATAATTTTAAAATATTTAATTTATTAAATTATAATAAAAAATAATCTTAAAAATACTTTTAAAGCTAAAAAAAGTAATTTTAAGATTATTCCTAAAATATATCATGATTTTTTTTAAAAAAAAAATAATATAAAATATATAAAAATTATAAATTTTTTTATTGAATAGTTTTTCCTCGTCTAATATATCCAAACAAAATAGCCATGAAAAGTATGATAGCTATAATTATCCAGTTAATCGGATTTTGAATAATTTTATCTACACTAGAATCTTTAACAATGACTTCACTAGCTTTTCCAGATCCTTCAGCCCCTCCAGAATAAGAACTTGCTGAAGATTCTTGGCTTATACCAACCCCAAATATATTATTACTTTGAGATGAAGATTGATAATTAGATGAATCTTGGGAATTAGAACTTTTAGATGAATCTTGGGAATTAGAGTTTGAAGAGAAGAAATTTGCAATTGATTGAGCTTGATTTAACATAGATTGAGTAAAACCAAATCCATCTAGTCCTTCATTACCAGAATTAGATCCATCCTCTGAGTTAGATCCATCTCCAGTTCCATCTCCTCCATTATTACCTGAACCATCTCCAGTACCATTATCATCAGAACCATTAAATTCTTCAAAAACAGGTATTACACCAAATCCTGAAATTTCATATTCCTTATCAAAAATAGGAGCCATATATTCAAATTCCCTATCCCAATTTATAACAGCACCAAAACCATAATAATCAACAGAAACATCACCAGTTAAATCTGAAAAATCAACAGTTAAAGTAGCAACACCATTAATAAGAGGAACATGGAAAACTTTAGAACCTATAGTAAAAGTCATGATTCCATCTGGAATATTTGTTGCAATTGTACCATTATCTGTATAAATAGGAACATTATTTGAAACTTCACCATTAGCATCACTAATAATATAAGCAGTATAAGTAGAAACACCAGTTCTAATAAGCCTAATATGCATTGCAATATAATCAATACCACAAGAAAAACCTCGAACTAAATTTGCTTGAAATACTGCTCCACCATTATGAGGACCACCAAGTCCACTAGTAATTATATTATTAGAAACAAGATTAGTACTTGTATTCCAAACTACTTTTTCTGGAATTGATTCTATAACACTAAAAATTAGGTTTTCAACCATGGTTAAATTTGAAATCCATGTATTAAAGCTAATACTAACTGATACATTTTCAAAGGTATTTTTATATATTAAAATATTATCACAAATACCAGATAGGAAATTCAAACCAACACCATCACTAAATTCAAAATAGGTTACACCACCATAATTTCTATATGTTGGAGCACCATTTAGAAAAATATGGGACTCAGATATTGACAAATTTTTAACAGAATCTAAACCAATTCCGTTCCGATTTTCAGTAATATTACAACCTTCAATAAATAAAGAAATCACATTCTTAATGTAAATCCCATAATTACCACTATTTGAAGAGTTTTGACCGCATCCTTTAATAATAGAACTTTCAATATTAGTTCCATTCGAATCAACGATTAAAATACCATTACCACTAGAATTAATAATGTTAAGATATTTTAAATCTGAATTAGTAGAACTATTAATCAAAATTCCCTGATTACCACCATTAATTATTGTATCACTAATAAACACATTATTTGAATTATCTAAAACTATTCCCTTATCACAATTTTCAATTAAAAGACCATTTAAATTAACATCAGAACAAGAATTTAAGTAAACAGCAGATTTATAGTTTATAAATGTAAAACCAGTGATATTAATACTGGAAACATTAGAAACAATCGTAAAAGCAGTTATATTATTAGAACCAATAAATTTAGTTCCAACATTTGAAATGATATTAAGATTCTTATCGACTTTTAAGGACAAATTATTATATTCAGTTCCAACGAACTCTACTGTATCATTATCATTTGTATTATCAATGATACTTTGAATATCGCTTGAACTATTATATTGAGTTTCATCACCTATATAAACAGCACAAACACTACTTAAAGATAAAAAAACACAAAACAAAAATGAAAATAATAATAAAAACTTAAATCCCTTATTAAATGAGCCTTTTTTACAAAAGGATGAAAACATATCTACCTCCATATGATATAATATTAAGAATAGATATTATAAAAAATTAAAAAATAAAAAAATAATAACGACTATAATATCCTTTCATATCAATAAATATATACAAAAGAAATATATAAATGTTTCACCAACAAAAAACATTGCAAAAAAAATCACTCAAAATGCAAAAAAATCAATAATAAACAAAAAATATTCTAAAAATCAGTATTACTACAAAAAATCTATTAATAAATAACTAATAAAAATAGAAAGAATATGTAAAAAAGGAATATTAGAAGTTTAAAAATTAATAAAATTTATTTATAACAATTATACTAAAGCAAGGTATATTTAATATTAAAAATAAAAATAATAATAGATTTTAATGTTGTGATATAATGGAAAATTATGATGAAAAAGTTTATAAAAAAGCTAAAAAAAGAGTAGAGGATTTAAAAGGATTTTATATCCATTTAATTACATATATTATAATAAATTTCTTTTTATTTATAATAAACTTAATTTTCACTCCAGGAATATGGTGGTTTCTATTCCCACTTATATTATGGGGAATAGGTTTAGTATTCCATTTCTTAGGGATTTTCGTATTTGAAAATAAAGTACTTGGAAAAGAATGGGAAGAAAAAAAGATAAAAAAATACCTTGAAGAAGAAAATAAAAAATAATTATCTAAACAAATTATAAAATTTAAAAATTAAAATTTATTCTAGAATAAACTAAATATTATTTTGGAATAAATTAAATTTTATTCTAGAATAGATTAAAATTTATTCTAGAATAAATTAAATATTATTTTGGAATAGATTAAATTTTATTATGGAATATTTAAATTTCTTGTTTTAAATTCAGAATTTAAATAAATATTTCAGAATTTCTTCTTTCTGAGAAATTTTCTTCTAAAAATTTAGCAAGCCCTAAAATAGTTTCATCTGTATTAAATTTCGCATTTTCAGGACATATCTTTATACATTCACAACAAATAATACATTTATTGGGATCTGTTTCTAATGGATCATCAGTATTTATTGCATTTGTAGGACATTTTTCTACACAATCCATACAAGATGTGCAATTATCATTAGTAGATGGTGCAACTAATGGTAACACTCCTCTTTCTTTATAAGGATAATTTCCTTTGACTTTAATACTTTCAGATGAATCTTCATCAATTAAATCTACTTTTGAAGCGATTAATTTTCCAAAAGCTATTGCTTCATCTAAATCAGCTTCATCAGGCCTATTTGTAGCTACTTTACTTGTAAAAGAATGTTCTCCAATAAATGCACCAGCTGCAATTACATTAAAATTATTTTCATCCAATATATTTCTCATTTCAAGTAATGCATCATCATAATCCCTATTTCCATAAACAGCTACAACAACAGCTTTTGTAGCATTCCCTTTTAAATTATAAACATATTCCTCCACTATTTTAGGAATTCTTCCAGAATAAACAGGCAATCCTAAAATAAAAATATCTTCTTTTGAAAATTCTGGGATTTCATCAATATCATTAATTTTAGTAAAATTTACATTTTTTAGAGATGTTTTAAGTTCCATAGCTACTTTTTGTGCTATTTTTGTAGTTATTTTTTCAGTAGTCCCTGTTGGGCTAAAATAAAAAGCTTTTACTTCCATATTATCATTCCATTTAATAAACTTTCATATAATTCAATTTAATAAACTTTCTTATTATATATAATAAAATTTCTTATAATGTATTATGATAAATTTCATTATTGTTAAAAAGAATGATTATTATTATAATAATAACAACAAATTACTATAATAGCATTCCCATATGATAATATTATAATATTATAAATTTTATTAGTATATTAACTAAATATGATTTATAAATAATATTAATTAATATTTAAGAAATGATTAATAATTAAAAAATAATTAATAATTAAATAATTTATAACTCAACTATTAAAGCTGAAGTTCTATCAATTAAAATATCTCCAATATTCATAATAGCTAATTCTTCATCAGAAATATTATAAATATCTTTAAGTATTGGTGTTTTTGGTTTTAAAACATTATCATCCCTAATAAATATTTCAGATAGCCCTTCAATAAAATAATCAGGACAATTAATTAAAACAATAGCTATGTCCATTTCTTTTTCTTTTAATCCTAAAACATTCAAAGCTTTTGATATTTGTCTTTGAGCAGATGTTCTCAAGACTACTTCAATTCCTAAATCATTAGCTAAATTTGTACCCCTTTTAAAAGATAAAATAGCATGAATAACTCCATGTAAAAGATGTTTTTTTCCAGCTATTGCATTTGCATCCATCAATTGGATTATACAATTATTACAACAATTATCCTTAATTGAATCAACCTTTTTTAAGATAGTGGAAATATCATCTATTTTTCCTTTAAATCCAACTATCTCAATACTTTCTTCAATCCCTAGATTTTTAAAAAGGTCTAAATCATCTATATTTTCCAAGATAACACCATTATTATAAAAGATTAGATTAAAAAATGAATAATATTCATTTTTTTAATACTTATTATTTTACATCTTCTAAAAGTCGGTTTACACCACTTAAATATGCTTCAACACTAGCATTAATAATATCTGGTTGTGTACTTCTTGCAGAAATTATCTTATCTCCAAGTCTTAATTTAACAATAACATCAATTAAAGCATCAGTTCCACCAGTGATTGCATCTACATGATATTCTTCAAGTTCAACATCTGCAAAGTCAGATATTCCCTTTTTAACAGCAACGATAGCTGCATCAACAGGACCAATACCAACTCCTGCCTCTAAAATATCTTTATCATCTATTTTAAGTTTTATAGATGCAGTAGGAATGACTTTATTTCCAGAAACAATAGTAACTTCTTCAAGTTTAACTTTTTGTTCTCTTTTTAATTCTAGAACATTATAAGCTATAGCTTGTAAATCAACATCAGTAACACACTTACCCATATCGCCTAATGATTTGACCTTTTCAAATATTTCTTTAAATTGTTCATCAGTAGCTTTAATTCCAAGTTCATCGAGATTATTTTTTAGTCCTTTAGTTCCAATATGTTTACCCATAATAAATTTTCGCTTATGACCAACAAGTTCTGGAACTATAGGCTCATAAGTAGCAGCATTCTTAATTACACCATCAGCATGAATTCCAGATTCATGTGCAAATGCATTTTCACCTACAATAGCTTTATTAGGTTGTAAATAAACACCAGTAAGTCGTGATACAAGCTTTGATGTTGAGTATAACTCCTGAATATTTATATCTGTTTGATAAATTGAAGAGCCATTATCTTCAATAGTATAATTTTGACCTTTACCATATAAAGTTTTTAATGAAACAATAATCTCTTCAAGAGAAGCATTACCTGCTCTTTCCCCTATTCCATTTACAGTACAGTGAAATTCACTAGCTCCAGCACGAATTGCTCCAAGAGTGTTAGCTACAGCCAACCCAAAATCATTATGACAATGTACACTTAAAGGTGCTTTTATAGTACTTAATTCACTATAGAATTCATAAGATTTTTCAGGAGTAAGCATTCCAACAGTATCACAAGCACAAATTCTTTGTACTCCAACATCAACCCCACTATTAAAGATTTCCTTTAAATAATTCATATCACTTCTTGTTGCATCTTCTGCAGATAACTCGACTATTAAACCATGATCAAGAGCATATTCAGAAGCTTCAATCGCTTGTGATAAAACTTCTTCCTTAGATTTTTTAAGTTTATGTTGTATATGTAGATTAGAAGTAGGAACAACAAGGTGTACACTATCCACATCACATTCTAAAGCAGCATCAACATCTATTTTAACAGCACGTGCAAAACTTGCTATCTCAGCATTAAGACCTTCACTTGTTATATTCCTAATAGCTTCCCTTTCACCGTGAGAAGTAATAGCTGAACCTGCTTCAATAATATTAACCCCAATTTCATCAAGTTTTGTAGCTATTCTTAATTTTTCACTGGCAGTGAGCGATATTCCAGGAGTTTGTTCTCCATCCCGAAGTGTAGTATCTAATACTTTTATTTTCATCTTATCTCCTAAATCATGAGTGTTTTGATAATAATATCATTAAAAAGAGATATCATTATTTATTATAAACAAAATATGTTACTTAAAGTTAATATATTTATTTATTAATAAAAAATAAAAATAAAAAATAAAAAACAAAAATAAAAATAGAATATTATATTTAACTGAAAAACTTAGAATTTAATAATAAATGATGAAATAATAATCCATCATTTATTTATTTCACTAGTTTTGTTGCCTTAATAACATTTTTCTTCCCAGATATTAATATTTCATGTTTTTTCTTTTTAGATATAGTATTGTAGGTGATTTTATTAATTTTTCCAACTATCTTAATTGCATAAGATTTATTCTTAAATAATTTGTTTTTTGTAATTGTATTCTTATTTCCTTTTACTTCAATTCCATATCTTTTATTATTATCTGCAATATTTTTTGAAATCAAATTTGAATTCCCATTTATATAAATCCCAGTAAACTTAGAATAAATCTCATTGGACTTTAAATTGTTTTTACTTCCACTTAGATAAATACCATAGCTTTTAGAAATAACTTTGTTTTTCAAAAAATTGTTATATGATCCAGTAGCTTTTATTCCATATTTACCTTTTGAATTAATTGAATTGGAAGATAATGAATTATAGTTTCTTTTAATATAAATACCATTAGAATTAGTGTTAATTTTATTTTTACTAATTATATTTTTGATTCCATCAATATAAATCCCCATTTTATTGTTTTTTAAAGTGTTGGAAATTGCAGAGTTAGAATCATAATAAATCAAAATTCCATAGTTCCCTATGTCATTAATATTGTTATTTGTAATAACATTTTCATATCCTACCAATAAAACTCCCCTATAAGATTTTATTATAATATTACTTTTAATATTATTTTTATTTCCTTCAAAGTCTATTCCAACATATTTATTATTGGTTAATGTGTTTTTTGAAATATCATTATAATTTCCAGAACCTAAAATCCCATAATCTTGATTATTTCTAATATTATTATTAATAATTTTAGAATTAATAGAATTAAAAATATTTATCCCATTTTTATTATTAGATTCAATATTATTATTTTCTATATTGCTTTTTTTAGAATGATCTAAAGAAACACCAATTACATTGTTTATCACTTTATTATTCTTTATGTTAACATCTTCACAAGAATCAACACTTATACCATTATTATTCTTTGAAATATTATTACTTAAAATATCTACATTTGAAGAGTCCTGTATAGAAATACCATCTTCAGCATTACTCTCTACAATATTATTATTAATATAAGCTTTAGAAAAGTTTTCAAGATTAATTCCATTGCCTTTATTCTTTTTAACAATATTATCTTTTATATTAGCACCATTAGAACTTTTATAAGAATTAAGGCTAATACCATTACCTCCATTCTCCTCGACTAAATTATTTAAAGCATCCAAACTGGAATTATTAACTGAAATACCATCTCCATTATTTTTTCTGATTTTATTATTTTTTAAATTAACCGAATCAGATGAAACAACCAAAATTGAATCCCCAGAGTTACTTTCCAAAATATTATTATCAACAACAACATTTTTGGAAGAATTAACATTGACCCCTGAAAATTCGTTATTATTAATAGTATTATTAGCTATGGAAACATTAGTTGCACTCTTAATATCAACTCCATGATTATTATTTGAAATATTATTATTAAAAATCCCAATATTATTTACATTATATGTAGAAATACCCTGATTATAACCAATAATTGTAAAACCAGTGATATTGACATTATTTGATAAAACATTAAAAGCAGTTCCCCACGGCCCACCATTATAAGAACCATTAAGAATAACACCCTCATCACAGGTGAAGCTAACTGCTTTATTAATAGTTAATATAATATTATTATAAACACCACTAATATCGCTTGTAAAATGCAAATTAGTAATATCATTATTATTATCCAACAAATCTTGAATCATTACAAAATCCCAAGTCTCATTAACAGAATAACTAGCTGCATTAACAGAAGATATAGAAACTAAAGCAAGCAAAGAAAAAAACATGGTTAAAAACAAAATCTTGCTAAAATATTCCTTAAATAGTTTGTTATATTTAAATTGCATAAATTATCATCTCCAAATTACAAATTATAAAAGATTTTTAAACCTTTATTTCAAAAATGTCATTTTAAGCCATTACTTCTAAAAAAAATGTTTAAGTCATTACTTCTAAAAAATTTTTTAATCCATTAGTCTTAAAAGTCATTTTACATAATAACAATTTGAAAGCAAACATTCACTAAGTTTATTTTATATAAATATTATTTAAATAAGTAAGAAAATGATAAAATAATATAATATAAAATAAAAAAATAGCTCTTTTTATACAATAAGCTACAATATATTCTAATTTAGATAAAATATAATTTATTTTATTAAATTTTAAGAATATTGACAGGAATAAAAATCTTATATACTATGATAATATTTAGAATAACTATAATATAAATATATATCCTTTGAAAAATTTAAAAATATAAAGAATAAAAATAGAAAAATTGGAAAAATATAAAAAATATAAAAGTTGAAAAATATAAAAAATATAAAAGTTGAAAAATGCAAAAAATAATTAAAATAGAAATATTGATTTTTACTTAATTTTACATATAACAGAAATAATTCTTGTTAAACTTTTATGCATTTTAATTTCATGTCTTTCTAGTAATTTAAAGTCAAATTCATCCAATATAGGATCTATATCAAGATAATGAGGATGAGCAATACAAAGATATGCATTTTCTTTCATATTATAATCAATTGACTCTAAAAATTGATGAAATATCTTACCACTCTTTTCACCACCAGTTGAAGTTGAAATACCATAAGGAGGATCAGTAACAACTGCATCAACTTTTTCGTATAACTTTAATTCTCTTACATCAATATGGTGAGCTTCAAAATCAGTCTCATTAATATCACAGTAATCAAGATCCCTACAATAATTAAGATTAATTAATGTTCCATTCTTCATTTTCCAATTGATATCAGAACCAATAAGTTTAGCCCCAACCATAGCTCCCTCAATAAGAATACCACCAGTACCACAAAATGGATCCAGAAGAAGTTGATTTTCTTTTATATGTGATAAATTAACCATACAACGAGCTAATTTAGGACTCATTGATCCTGGATAAAAGAAAGGACGCTTATGGGGTTTTAAATTTTGAAAATGTTTTTTGTTTAGTTTAAATCTTTCAAGCCCTGTAAAAACTTCTTTTTTTGTAGCTACAACCCTAATAAATGAGTTTGGATCCTTTAAATTTACTTTAAATTTGTTTTCTTCATTAGAATTAGAATTATCAGAATTTAAAACTAAATGACCTAATTTTCGTTCGATAGCGGTTGTATCAATATCAACTTTTTCAAATCGTTTAATTCTAACAACAAAATCTTTTTCAATATATCTCTCCCAATTAACATTTTGAAAAACATTTTCAAGATTATTTAATTCTGTCCTAAATATCAACTCATGAATTTCATGAGTGTAAGCTAATCTTCTAACTAATATTTTATAATTTTTATAAAAATCGTCTTCATCTAGTGATTTTAATAAAATTAAACCTTGAGTAATAACTTCAAGTTCACAATCAATATTTTCAGTAGATAAAACAGCTTTTAACTCAGCTAAAGGAAGAGTTTCATGTTCTTGGGATTGTATAATAAGTAATTCCATTAATAAAACCAACTTGAATAAAAATAAAAAATTAAATTATATATTAAATCTTTTTAAATAAAATAAGCCCTAGTATTTTAAATTATAAGTTAATATATCAAATCATATAATAAAATATTTCTAAATTATAAATTATATAAATTAAATCATACCACTAATCAAAATTGAAAATTTATTTAGTTTTTTAAATTGATTTCTTAATCAATAAACTAAATAAAATAATTTAAACTGAACCTGAAATTACCATAAGCATTGGGAATATAATAAAAATGTAAATTACCCATAATAATATTCCAAAAAATAATACAATCATCTCTGAACCACTAAATGATCTTCTTACAGGAAGATTAGGCTGTTTAAATCTCCAAAGTTCATTAATAACTTCTTGAACATTTATGAAAACCCAAAAGCTAAAAATGCTAATTGGGCCTAGAAATATCATTATTAATGTATTTAATGATGGAGAATATGACTCAATTCCTTCTTTTTCAATATTATTATTTATTTTTGATAATAAATCATAGAAAACAAAAATATTAAGTATTGGAATTAATAATAAGATAGTTCTTAATCCAGGACTATTATCATGGCCAAGATCATCTCTTAAATAACAGCTATTTTTATAAAACCAATAAAAGCCATAAAGCCCCATTGTTAAAAATAACAATAAAAATAATCTTCTTATTGGAATAGCGTTTGAATATTCAATATTCTTCTTATTATCTGATGAATCATTTTTAGTATTTTTTAAAGATTTAGTATCTATAACTTCTTTTTTAATAGGGTTTTCAAGTTCCATATTATTATTATTCAATCTTTCTTGTGAAACATAATTGTTTGGAATATGATTTCTTGAAACAGAATTATCTCCTAACCATTCTCCACAATGTTCACACCTTGTAACCCCTGCAGAAACTTTTTCACCACAATACATACAATAATTAAAATCTTTATCTTCCATGATACCACTAAAGTCCATCCATAAAACTATAAATTGTCCCCATATCATAAAAATATAAATTATCTTCACAAATAATGTATAATATTGATATGATTAATAATATAGTCAATAATATAGTCAATAATATAATTAATAATATAATTAATAATAAAATATAATATAATTTTAATATAATATAATAATATAATATAATTTTAATATAATTAATAATAAAATATATAATAAGATTTTTAAATTAATAACCATTTAATATTTAAGCAAATTCAATTGTGCTTGGTGGTTTATCACTTATAGATAATGAAACATGAGTAACTTCCGAAACTTCAGAAGTAATTCTTTTAGATATAGTTCTAACAACATCCCATGGCAATTCTGGAACATAAGCAGTCATAGCATCTACAGATGCAATCATTCTCAAAACAACCAAATAACCAAAATCTCTTTGATCTCCTTTTACACCAGTTACTTTAGTATCTGTTAAAACTGCAAAATATTGCCATAAATCTTTATCAATACCATTTTTGATTATTTCTTCACGAACAATACTATCTGCTTTTCTACAGATTTCTAATTTTTCTTCTGAAAGTTCTCCTACAACCCTAACAGCAAGACCTGGTCCTGGGAAAGGTTGCCTATAAACAAGTTCATCAGGAAGACCTAATTCCAAACCAATTTCCCTAACTTCATCCTTATATAAATCACGAACAGGTTCAACAACTTCTAAAACCATACCTCCAGGTAAAGCAAGATTGTGGTGAGATTTTATTTTACCTTCACTTTCAATCCAATCTGGGGCTATTGTACCTTGAACAAGGAATTTAGCTTCTATTTTTTCTGCTTCTCTTTCAAAAACATCTATAAAAATTTTTCCAATAATCTTTCTCTTTTCTTCAGGATCTTCTACTCCAGAAAGCGCCTCTAAAAATTCATTACTTGCATCAACATAAACAAAATTTAGCCTATCTTCAAAAATATTACAGACTTCTTCAACTTCTCCTTCCCGAAGAAGGCCATGATCAACAAAAACTGCAACTAAATTATCCCCAATAGCTTCTTTAACTAAAACAGAACATACTGAGCTATCGACCCCGCCAGATAAGGCAATTATTGTTTTTTCACCATTAATTTCATTTTTGATACTTTCAATGGATTCTTTTATAAATTCCGATGGGTTAAACATGTGATGACACCTATTAAATAAAATTATAATATTAAAAAATATAATAAGTAAAATTTATTATAAAACAATTAAACAATTTGAATTCATATATAATAACCCATTAGTGTCTAAAAGTTTATTAAAACAATTATAATACGAAAATTTTTAAAACAATATGCAATAAAAATTAGTTATATACTTTCTTAAATAAATAAAATTTAAAAAATGTTAATTTTATTAGAAATTTATATTTCTATTAAAATATAACCTATTTTATTAAAAAGATTTATATTAACCAATAACATATTCTTATATATGATAACACTTGGAAATATATTAATTATTTTAGTATGTCTTTTTTTAGCATATATTGCATATAAAGTCCTAAGATGGTTAGCTCCAGTAATAATTGTTATTTTAATAGCATATTTAATTTATATATTTTTATTTTAAAATTATGATTTTCCTAATTCAAATAAAAATTAAAAACTATTTAGGTAGAAATCTTAATTTTAAATATTATTTTATTAATAATAACAATGATAATGAGCAAAATATAATTAATTTATAGATTTGATTTAATAATTAAAATTTTATTATAAATTTTGATTAAAATTTTAATTTTAAACAGTTATTTCTTCTAAAAATTTCTAATTATTATCTTTATTGAAAATTATTCTTCATCCTCAGATGGCTCAAAATTCTCAATAACCTTTTTTATAAGGACTTCAAGACTATCATCTCTGCCAAGCTCTGAAGCTTCAATCATATCTTCATATTTAATAAATTTTTCTATCTTGACAGCTTTTTCACCAATTCCAGAAATCCTAAAATTTTCTTCAGAATCTCCTATTGTAACAGATAAACCTTCTCTTTTAATTTCTTGTTTATAATCCACTGCTTTGTTTTTTAATTCTTCAAAATTATCAATCATCATTATACCTCAAATCTTATTCATTTATCATTTTTTTTATCTAATTATGAGTTAATAATTAAATATTTTTATTTATCATCATAGTGCAAATATAATAATAATAGTTTTTTTGTTTATATAATTATTATTTATGTTATAATTACTTATAAAAGTTATATTAAGTTATTTATAAATAATTTTTTATATTTTATTTTCACAAATTTTTAGGAAATTTTTAAAAATAAATTCTCCTTCAGGAGTGTGATGAACCTCAGGATGGAACTGGATTCCATAAATATCCTTTTCAATGTGTTTCATAGCTTCAATATCACATATAGAAGATTTAGCTAATATTTTGAAATCTTTAGGTAATGTTTTAACTTCATCTTTATGAGATGTCCAAACTTTCATAGGAGAAGAAATTCCTTCAAAAAGATTATCTTCATCTATAATATCAATTTCAATTTGAGCATAACTTTCTGTTGAAGAACTTGAAACATCGCCACCAAATGATTTAGCTATAAGCTGATGACCCAAACATATACCCAAAATAGGGACATTAATATCATCAAAATTATCTATATATTCCGAACTATTTCCTGATTCTTCAATAGAAGGACCTCCACCAAAAATCAATCCCATTGGTTTTTTTTCCTTAATTTCTTCTATTGAAAGTTCATTTGAAACTAATTCATAAGGAATATTGAGATATTTTAAACTTCTCCCAATTCTATGATTATATTGACCTTTATTATTAATAATTAGAATTTTCATATTTTTACTCTTTATTATTTAATCTTTTTATTATTAATTTATAATTATTATTCAGACAAGTAAAATTATATAATATCCAAAATATATTTTGTAATTAGCATTCAAACAATTATAACAAAATAAATATCCAAAATATATTCATTATTAAATAAAAGATTAACATTAATATAACTAATTTAATATATTCTTATTTAATATATGCTAATTTAAGATATTCTTATTATAATATTCAATATTTTAATTATTTAATATATTACTAAAATATAATATAGTGGAATATAATTTATTAATATATAATATATTGAAATATAATATATTAATATATAATATAGTTAATTTTTATTATATTTAAAAATTTTAATTAATATTTGATTATTAACAGTAAATTAAACATATTTATTAATTAATATCTTAATTATATAATCTCTTAGTAAAGTTATATAAGACAAAATATAAATTCAAATTATTTATATAGTACTTTTTATAAATAAAATAATCATGGAACTTCAAGATTTAATATATATGATAGTAGCTGTCTTAATTGGGGCATTAATTGTTTATATATTTTTATGGATAATACCAATACTTTTACCAATTATCATAGTTTTAATAATAGCTTTCTTGATTTATAGCTATTTTAAATCTAATAAATATAAAAAATATTAATAATTATTAAAATATTTATATAATTATAAAAATTATCCATATATTTTTTTATAATCTCCAAATTGTTAATATTAATTAAATAGCCTATAAGCTAGTTTTATGATTAAATATAAAGACTAAAATATAATTATATAATTATATAATATATAATATAATATAAAAAAATTAAAATTATAGGCTTATACTATTCTATTTCTCTATTTTTAGTTTGTTCAAGATCTTGATATGCATAAGTTGCAGCTATCGCACCTTCACCACAAGCAACAACCCATTGTTTTACACCACCAGTTACATCACCGATTGCATAAACATTATCAACATTAGTTCTTTGTGTTTTATCAACAATTATTTGGTTGTATTTATTAACATTAACACCTAATTCTTTAGCTAAATCACTTGAAGGGATATCACCAATAGCTACAAAAATTCCTTGAACTTTTAACTCTTCTTTAGAACCATCTTTAGTATTTGATAAAACAACGGACTCAACCATTTGATTACCTTTTATTTCTTCTACTTTAGAATCCCAAATAACTGGTATTTGTTTTTCATCAAGTTTATCTTGAAGATATTTTTCAGCTCTAAATTCATCTCTTCTATGAACAACAGTAACATTACATCCAACATTATGTAAAAATATAGCTTCCTGAAGAGCACTATTTCCTCCACCAATCATAAGAATATCTTTATCTTTATAAAGTAATCCATCACAAGTAGCACAATAAGAAACACCTAGCCCTTTAAATTCTTCCTCTCCGGAAACACCTAATTTCCTATGAGTGGTTCCAGTTGCTAAAATAACTGATTTTGCACAATATTTATTATTAGAAGTTTTAATAATTAATCCATCAGTAGTTTTATTGATAGATTCAACTCCTTCCATTTCATATATAGTAGCATTTCTTTCAGTTTGTTTTTTCATTTTAGCTATTAAACTCATGCCCGCTATTAAATCAAACCCTGGATAATTTTCCATCGAAGGGACCATTAAACCAGAACCTCCAGTAAGTCCTTTATCTAATAATAAAGTTTTTGTTCCTTGCCTTCCAGCATATAACCCTGCTGTTAAACCTCCAGGACCTGCGCCAATAATTACAATATCATATTTTTCCATTTTATCCCAAAACCCTTATTTAATATATTATTAACTTATTTATATACTATTTAGAAATTAATCAATTTTAATCAATAATTTTAATATTTATCAAATTTTAATAAAGATTGATACCATTTAAAATATAATAAAATATATAATAATAATATTGTGTCAACTAGACTATTTATTATATGTAATTTAAATTAAATTAATTTTTCTATCTACTTTTTAAGAATGATAATTAAATTAATTTTTCTATCTCCTTTTTAAGAAGATTATTTACAACTTTTCCATCTGCTTTTCCTTTAAGTTTTCCCATTGCCATTCCCATTAATGGGCCAATAGCACCCATTTTCCTTTCTTGAATCATTAAATTATTTTCAGCTACAATATCTTTAATAACATCTAAAACATCTGACTCATCAATTAATAAAAGGTTTTTATTTTTAGCTATTACTTCCGGATTTAGATTAGGATTTTTAGTCAATTCAATAATGATTGGAGTTACACCATCTTTTGAAATTTTTGAATCTGAAAGTAGAGTAAAAATATCAATTAATAAATTATTAGTTATATTTGATATTTCATACCCTTCTCTTTTAATCTCTTTTAAATCATAAGCCAAAACAGAAGCAATAGTCGTATAATCAACATTGGAATCAGAAATTTTTGAAATAATAAATTCAAAGTCATCAGCTTTAAGTCTTCTTACTAGCTGATTAGCTAAATCATCACTTAGATGATATTCTTTAATTATTCGCTCTTTTTTTACATCAGGAAGTTCAGGTAAATTATTTTTTATCTGTTCTATTGAATCTTTTTCAATTTTAAATAGAGGAATATCTGTTTCAAGGTACATCCTATTAGAAGTTGGTAATGGTCTCATATATTCAGTATTTCCATCATCAAGAGATTTTCTAGTTTCCTCAATAACCCCCTCAAATGCCATATTTGCCCTTCTTATGACTTCTTCTAATGCAGATGTTGTTACATCATCATCATGAGCAACAATAATAATAGCATCATTATCATCAACTTTTAGATATTTTCGCATTGATTCAACTTCTTCTTTAGTAATACCATAAGCAGGAAGTTCATCTGTATGAAAAATACCGGAAACTCCTCTTTTTTTGGCATAACTAGCAATTTCAGTTCCAAATCTTCTATTTTCTTGAACTTCCAAACCAATAAGTCCATTAAATCCTTTTAATATTACTCCTTTTACTGATTCAGCAGCAGAAATAATCTTTGAAGAGCTATTTTTAAAAATAGAGTTTAAGTCGTAAATTTCATCAATAACTTTTGCATTTCGTTTTTCAAGCTCTTCTTTAATATAAACTAATTTTAGCTGTCTTTGTACTTCATTTTCAACTATTTTAGGCATTAAATCAAGATTTTGAACACCTTTAATTTCACAACGAGCTCCTTTAGCTATAGAAATATTTAAATCTTGTCTTATAGTACCCAGTCCTCTTTTAACATTAGTACTTCTTAAAACTTGACCCAATGCATAAGCTACTTCTTTTACTTGTTCTGGGTGGTGAATTGAAGGATCTGTTGTGATTTCAACTAAAGGAATACCTAATCTATCCAATCTAAAATGAGTATAATTATTTGACTTTTCTTTATTAGAATCATTGTTTTTACTATCAATTGCAACTCTTTTAGAAGCATCTTCCTCTAAACAGAGATTTTCAATAGCAACTTTTCCATGAGGAGTATCAAGATAACCATTAGTAGCCACAAGTCCTGTACGCTGAAAACCTCCAGTGTTACTCCCATCAATTACCTGTTTTCTCATTGTGTGGAATTCATCAACCATATGCATATTAAGTAATGTAGCAATAACCATTGAAAGTTCTAATGCCTCTAAATTTAAATCATGAGGAGGTTCATCATCTGTTTCAACAAGACATGTGTGATAATTATAAGTTTCATAATTAAACTTCATTTTTCTAAGAGATTCTTGAAGAGCTGCTCTATCAATCTGACCTAATTCACTTTGAGTTGGTCTTAAATTTCTTTTAATTTCCTTATCAAATTCTTCATCGACAAGTTCTGTTGCGCATGGGCAAAATAACTTATGTTTAGTATTCAGCTGTTGATGGATTTCTAAACCCATTTTAAGACCTAATTCACTCCAATTCATAAAAACACACAATCCTAATAATAAAATAACCTTAAAATTATATTCAATAAGTGTAAATTTTCATTATTTAACTAAAATTTCCTTATTTAACTAAAATTTCCTTATTTAACTAAATTTTCATTATTTAACTAAAATAATATTATATATTAAATACTTTACAAAAATTAATAAATAAAAATAATTAATCTGAAAAAGAATATTAATCTAAAAAAATTAGTTTAAAAAATGTTTTAAAGAAGATTTTTCAGATAATTCTCCAGCAATATTTGTATTCATAATTTTTTCAACTTCTTTCAAATCATCACTTTGACCTAGAGCCCAGCAAAGTTTTACATAAGCAACTTCAGGAATCATATCTCTTCCAGATATAACATTAGCATTTATTAATTTTCTCCCAGTACTGTAAACATTCATATTTATTTTACCATAAATACACTGTGAAGTCATTACAACAGCTATGTTTTCCTCATTTGCTCTTTTAATTGAATCAATCATATAATCAGGAGTATGGCCAAGACCAGTTCCTTCAATAACCATTCCTTTGTAACCTTTATCAATATGATAATCAATAATTTCACTTTGAATACCTGGGAAACTTTTTATAATAGCGGTTTTAGATTCTAAATCATCCATTAAATTTAATTCTTTAGAATTTCTTTTATTATAAGTAATATTTGAATTAATTTTTACTATTTTAGAATCTTTTAACCTTGCAATAGGTTCAGAATTTATACTTCTAAAAGTATCTCTCCTACTAGTATGCATCTTACGAACTTTTGTTCCTTTATGAAGATTGCAATAATTATCATCTAATCCTTCATGCATGCAAACAGTAACATCAGCAATATCAGATTTAGCAGCACCAACAGAATTGAATAAGTTTAAATAAGCATCTGTAGACGGCCTATCAGAACTTCTTTGCGCACCAGTAACAACAATAGGCACAGGAGTATCAATGATAAAACTAAGAGCTGCTGAAGTATAGTGCATAGTATCAGTTCCATGAGCTACAACAACACCTTCTGCACCATCAGAAATTTCATTAGCTATTGAATTAGCTGCTTCTATCCAATATTCAGGCCTCATATTTTCACTTAAAATATTATAAAGAGCTTTAACTTCATAGTTAGCAAGGTCTAAAAGTTCAGGATTTGCTCTAAGCAAATCATCAGCAGTAAAAGCAGGATGAACAGCACCAGTTTTATAATCAATTATAGATGAAACAGTCCCCCCTGTAGATATTATAGATATATCCATCTTATTTGAATTTTTTTCGATTTCAAGAGAGTCATATTGAATTTTAGGTTTTTCACCTTTTTTTATTAGTTCAATTTTAGCATTTAAAATGTTGATGCCTAAATTATACCCACTATCAAGCTTTAGAACTATATATTCATCATCCGCATCTTCAGACCTATCTAACAATATACCTTCATAGAAAACTTCTTCTTTCTCTACTTTAACAGTATCTCCAATAGAAACATTAGCAGAATCTAAAAAACTTTTAGCTAACTTTTTATAAGACATTTAATCACTCTAATAATAATAATTTTAAATATAATTCAAATATTCATGATAAAATTCTAAACAACATAATATAATTAAATAATAAAGTTTATAATAAAATTAATAATAATATTAACTAATAAAATTAATAATAATAATAATAATATTAACTAATAAAATTAAGAATAATAATATTAAATAATATAATTAAATATAAAATTAAATACTAAAACTAAGTACTAAAACTAAGTACTATAAATATTTATTTTTATTCTCTTTCATCCATTTAGCTCCAGCTTCTAAAACATCAATATTTAGCTGAATTAATTTTGGTTTAGATGAGAATATTTCTCTTATTCCTTCTTTATAGGCATTTTCTGAAATTAAATCTCCAATTTCCATAAGACATCCAAGAATAGCAGTATTAAATGCTTTTGGATTTCCCATTGAATTAGCTATATCTAATGCAGGAATAGGAATTATTCGTATTTTTTTATCTTTAATAACTTCAGAATTATCTAAATCATTTATATCTAATTTACCAACTCTAGAGTCATAAAGAATAATACCATTATTCTTTATATATGGTGCAAATTTCTCAAGTGCTGGTCTATTAAGTGCTATAAGAACATCAGATTTATCAACAACTGGAGATCCTATAACATCACCAGATATAACAACAGAACAATTTGAAGTTCCACCTCTTTGTTCAGGACCATAACTAGGATACCATGAAACACTTTTTCCATCATTACAAGCAGCTTGAGCAAGAGTAAGTCCTGCACTAAGGACACCTTGACCACCAAAACCTGCAATCTTTACATTTACTGGTTTAAAATCAGGGTCAATTTTAGTTTCAATAGGATTATTCCTATCAATATTAAATATTTTATCTAGGCTATCAATAGAAAAATCAGAAATGCCTCTTTCAATTTTTTTTCGTTCAGTTGATACATCTCTGAAACGTTTGACTGGAAATTCTTTTTCCATTTGTTCCTTAATAAATTTTTCAGCACCTTCAGCATCTTGTCGTAGATTAGTTGGACAAGGAGAAAGTACTTCAACAAAACAATATCCTTTACCTTCTTTTTGAATCTTTAAAGCTTTTTTAACAGCTATTTTAGCTTTTCTAATAGATTTAACATCAGCAAGAGAAACTCTTTCAATGAAAACAGGTGCTTTTAAATTATCAAGAAGTTCACACATATGCATAGGATAGCCAGTAAATTCTGGATCTCTTCCAGTCTGAGATGTAACAGTTACTTCACCGACAAGAGTAGTTGGAGCCATCTGCCCCCCAGTCATTCCATAAACAGTATTATTAACAAAAAATACTGCTAATTTTTCTCCACGATTAGCTGCTTGAATAGTCTCATTTAAACCAATAGAAGCCAAATCACCATCTCCCTGATATGACATTACAATAGCATTATCTTCAGCCCTAGATATACCAGTACCTACTGCAGGAGCTCTTCCATGTGCAGTTTGAACATTACCACAATCAAAATAATAATAACCGAATACAGCACAACCAACTGGAGAAATCATCACTCCCCTATCTTGTATTTCAAGTTCATCCATTGCTTCTCCAATAAGTTTATGTAAAATGCCATGACCACAGCCCGCACAATAGTGAGTGACTTTTGTGAAAGATTCTCCTTTACGTGAAAATTCATCATATAAAGAATCTGGTTTTTTGATAATTTTTGTTTCATAATCATTATTAAAATTGTTTGTTTCATCAGAATCCATTTATTAACCTCCCAAAATTCAATTAATCAATGATTTGATATTTGATATCATCCTCATCGATTTCATCCTTATAGTTAGAATCAATATAAGGTTTATCATATTTATCATCATCATCTTTATAAGGATATTCTTTAGCTAATTTTATCTTACAATTTTCACATTCAGCTAAATCATATATTTTTTCAAGAATGTCTTTAACTCCAATTAAATTTCCGCCCATCCTATTAACTAAATGTATATCCTTACAATCAGATATAGCGCAATTAACTGCTAATTTTATATCTTCTCTCATTTGCCCATTGCTCATTTCAACAGATATAAATTCACAACCCTTTTTAGCTAATTTAGCAATTTCTTTATTTGGAAATGGGAAAAGAGATATTGGTCTAAGCAAACCTACTTTAATTCCAGATTCTTCTCTTGCAATATCAACTGCAGATCGAGCTAACCTACTACTTATACCATAAGCCACAATTATTATTTCTGCATCCTCAATATCATTACCTGAAACCATATATTCCTCAAAATCAACTTCATTATCTTCTATTTGATTAAATTTAGTTTGAATTTCCTCATTAAATTCTTCAAGTTGGTCGAAATCAAGGAAAATAGAAGTTACAAGATTATTCATTGTTTCTTTACTTCCCCTGACAGCCCATTCATTATCCGGAGAGTGATTAATAGCTACTTGAGGAAATCTAAGAGGCTCTGCCATTTGCCCTAAGACGGCATCAGCTAAAACAACAACAGGGTTTCTGTACTTATCAGCAAGCATAAACGCTTTCATTGTAAGATCACACATTTCTTGAACACTATTTGGTGCAAGAACTATATTTTTGTAATTTCCATGACCTCCACCTTTAACAATTTGATTATAATCTCCTTGCTCTGGTCCAATATTACCAAGACCCGGGCCAGCCCTCATAATATCAACAATAACAGAAGGAAGTTCAGCTCCAGCAAGAAAAGTTATTCCTTCTTGTTTTAAACTAATTCCTGGTCCAGATGAAGCAGTCATAACACGATGTCCAGTAGCAGCTCCTCCATAAACCATATTAATAGCTGCCTCTTCACTTTCAGCCTGAACAAACTTTCTCCCTACCATTGGAAAATATTTGGAAGCTTCATGTAATATTTCACTTGCCGGAGTTATAGGATAACCAAAAAAACAATCACAACCTGCATACATAGCCCCAATAATAACTGCAGTATTTCCTTTAATCATTTGACTGGCCATTTAATCATCCTCCTTTTTATTAGATTTTATTCTTTTAGGTATATGAACCTCAACAGCTAATGGTTCAGGACAGGTATAATAACAATCTCCACAACCATTACATCCTTTTCCCTTATATACTACATAATTATAACCACTATCATTAATATCCTTACTTATTTCAAGAGCATTATTTTTACATGCAATAACACATCTGTTACAAGATTTACACTCTTCTTTATGAATAATAGGAAAAGGTTTAGGTCTTTCTTTAGATTTTGTCATTTCTAACACCAAATTCATTATTATTTAATTTATTAGTATGATATAGTAATTTAATAAGATTAATTAATTAATTTTTTCATCATCAGTTCTAATTTCTTTTCTCTTTATTTTACCACTAATAGTTTTTGGTAACTCATCAACAAATTCAACAATTCTTGGATATTTATAAGGAGCAGTAACATTTTTTACATGATTTTGAATCTCTTTTCTAAGTTCCTCTGAAGGTTCATATCCTTTTGAAAGAACAATAGTAGATTTTACGACCTGGCCCCTGATAGGATCAGGAAAACCAGTGATAGCACATTCTAATACACTAGGATGAGAAACTAATGCACTTTCAACCTCAAAAGGACCAATTCTATATCCAGAACTCTTAATAATATCATCAGTTCTTCCAATGAACCATAAATAATCATCTTCATCAATCCAAGCTGTGTCTCCACTATGATAATGTCCATTATACCATGATTCTGCATTTTTCTCAGGATTTTTATAATATTCTTTAAAAAGACCAGTTGGAACATTATTACTTACATTAATGGTTATTTCTCCTTCATCACCAATATCCACAATGTTTTCATTACTGTCTAAAATCTCAACATTGAAAGTTGGAGCTGTTTTACCCATAGATCCTGGACGAGGTTCTAACCAAACAAAATTAGCAATAATTACAACAGTTTCAGTTTGACCAAAACCTTCTCTTATTTTAAGCCCTGAGATTTCATGAAATTTATTAAATACTTCTGGATTTAATGGTTCACCTGCAGTTGTAGCATAAGTCCAATTACTAAAATCATAATCACTCAAATCTTCCTTTATAAGGAATCGATAAATAGTAGGCGGTGCACAAAAAGTATTTACCTTATATTCTTTTACTTTTTCAAGAAGATTTAAAGCATCAAATCTATCATAATCATATATAAATAATCCTGTTCCAGCAATCCATTGACCATATAAAGATCCCCAACTAGTTTTAGCCCATCCAGTATCTGCAGAAGTATGATGAATTCCATCTTCAACAACATTGTGCCAATATTTTGCAGTTATTATATGACCAATAGGATACGTAAAATCATGCAAAACCATTTTTGGCTGACCACAAGTTCCAGAAGAGAAGTAAATTAGAAATTTATCCTCATTTTTTGTAGCTTCATCACCAATAGACCTATCAAAAATTTCAGATGCATCTTCAATTCCTTTTGTGAAATTTAACCATCCTTCAATCTGTTTTTCACCAGTTTTATCTCCAACAAATATTTTTTTAATATCTTTTGAATCACCAATTAAATTTTCAGCAGATTCAAAATCTTTTATTAAATCTCTTTCATCTAAAGACAAAATCATGTCAACATCAGCACTTTCTATTCTATAAACCATATCTTTAACTTTTAACATATGAGTAGCTGGTATCGGTATAGCTCCAATTTTGTGGAGGCCCATCATTGAAAACCAAAATTCAAAACGATTTTTTAAAGTTAACATTACAGCATCCCCTTTTTTAATACCTAAACTTTTAAAAAAGTTAGCTGTTTTGTTACTATATTTTTTCATATCCAAAAATGTGAGAATTTCTTCATCTCCATGGTCATTACACCATATAAGAGCTATTTTTTCTGGATCTTCCTCAGCATATCTATCTACAATATCAAAAGCAAAATTAAAATTTTCTGGAATCTTAAATTCGAAATTTTCTTTGAAATCTTCATAGGATTCAAAATCAACCCTATTAACAAATTCTCTAGTAAGTGATGACATTAAAGTACCTCTCCATACCCATTATGATTTTATATGATTTAATAATTTTAATAATTTGATAATTTAATAATTTAATAATTTTGATAATTTTGATAATTTTAATAATTTTAATAATTTAATAATTTTGATAATTTTGATAATTTTGATAATTTTAATAATTTAATAATAAGACATATTAATTAAAATATAATCAATATTCTATAATTTAATAATTTTAATGATTTAATTATATATAAATGAAAATATAATCAAAAATATAAATATTAATGAATAAATCACTTGATAATATATTTAATAATGAAATTTTATATATTTTTAATAAAAATGTTTTAATAAAAATTAATATTCTAATAGGATTATATAATCTAATTACTGTACAATAACTGCCAAAAACTTAGCTGGTTTATTATTTAATGCTTTCATTGCATGTTCGTAATTTGAATCAAAAAAGATAGAATCTCCCTTATTTAAAACAATCCCTCGATTATGAATATACAACATCAAAGAACCCTCCAAAACATAATTAAATTCTTGTCCAGGATGATGATTCATTGAAGGTTTTTCATTGTTTGGTTCGACAGTCACTGTAAGAGTTTCAAGTTTTTTGTGAATGAATTTGTCAGCTAAATTTTCACATTGATAACCTTCACGCCTTTCAGTTGGAATTCCTTTCCCATTACGAGTAATGTTGAAAATATGCATTCTTGTTTCTTCACCAGAAACTAAAAGTCCCATGTCAACCTTTAATAACTGAGATATTTCATACAAAACACTTACAGGAATATCTTTTTCACCAGCCTCATATTTTAGATATTCTTCTTTATTAATATCTAAGCCAGTAGTAATATCATCTATTGATATATCTGAAAGATTTCTAAGTTCTTTAACTCTAGACCCAATATCTTTAACTATATCATTCAATATAAACACCCATTAACACATTAATTATTTAACTCTCTATTTATATTATTATTTTATTTATAACTAATTCAGAATAATTCAAATATCATTTAATAATATCATTTAATGATTTCAAATTATAATGATTTCAAATTATTTTTATTTAAAATTTAATTATTTATTTAAAATATAATTTTATTTAAAATATAATTAGTTATAATAATTTAAATACTACTTAATAATTTTAAATTAATTATTATCTTCATTTCTTATCTGAACTCTTCTAATTTTACCACTGATTGTTTTTGGAAGTTCTTCAACAAATTCTACTACACGAGGATATTTATAAGGAGCAGTTACTTTTTTAACATGGTTTTGAAGCTCTTTTTTAAGTTCATCTGAAGGTTCATAACCTTTTGAAAGAACAATTGTTGCTTTAATAACCTGACCTCTCACAGGATCAGGACTACCTGTGATTGCACATTCTAAGACACTAGGATGAGAAATTAAAGCACTTTCAACCTCAAAGGGACCAATTCTATATCCAGAACTCTTGATAATATCATCATTTCTTCCTACAAACCATAAATACCCCTCTTCATCTTTCCAAGCAGTATCCCCACTATGATAATAATCATCATACCAAACTTCATTAGTCTTTTCTTCATTCCTGTAATAACCTTTGAAAAGTCCTGGAGGAAGATTGGAGGTTTCTATAGATATTTCTCCTTCATCACCAACATCTACTTCTTCATCATTACCATTCAATAATGTCACATTAAAACATGGCGCAGGTTTACCCATTGACCCAGGTTTTGGTTCTACCCATATGAAATTAGCTACACTAATTACAGTTTCAGTTTGACCAAATCCTTCTTTTAGCTTTAATCCAAAAATATCATAAACTTTATTATATACCTCAGGGTTTAATGGTTCACCTGCAGTTGTACAATATTTTAAACTACTAAAGTCATATTTAGAAAGATCTTCTTTTATCAAAAATCTGTATATTGTTGGAGGTGCACAGAAGGTATTTACTTTATATTTTTGAATTTTTTCAATTAAATTTAATGCATTAAACCTGTCATAATCATATATGAAAACACTAGTTCCCACAATCCATTGACCATACAAACCTCCCCAGACAGCTTTCATCCAACCAGTATCTGCAGAAGTGTGATGGATTCCATCCTCAATAGCATTATGCCAATATTTAGAAGTTATTATATGAGCTAAAGGATATCTAAAATCATGCCCTACCATTTTAGGTTGACCAGAAGTCCCTGAAGAAAAGTAAATTATCATTATATCTTCATTTCTAGTTGCATCAGCACCTTCAGGACGAGGAAAAGAGTCGCTTGAATTAGAAATACCTGATTTAAAATCAAACCAACCAGAAAATGAATTATCATTAGAAGTAACCACTAATTTTTTTAACGGAACCCCTAATTCTTCTTCTGCTTTATCAAATTCTAATAGAAGTTCAGAGTCATCTACAGATATAATCATATTAATGCTAGCTTTATCAATCCTATAAATAATATCCTTTTTTTTGAGCATATGAGTAGCTGGAACAGGAATAGCTCCAATTTTATGTAAAGCAATAATAGCAAACCAAAATTCATAGCGATTTTTTAATGTCAACATTACTTTATCGCCTTTTTTAATACCATAACTTTTTATTAAATTAGCTGCTTTATTTGAATATTTTTTTATATCCTTAAAACTAAACTTTTTTTCTTCACCTAAATCATTACACCATAAAAGTGCAATTTTTTCTGGATCTTCCTCAGCATATCTATCTACAACGTCATAAGCAAAATTAAAATTTTCTGGAACTTTAAACTCAAAATTATTTTTAAAATCGTTATAAGAGTCAAATTCGACTCGGTTAATAAATTCTTTAATTAAAGATGACATATAATTCCTCATGATATGTTAATAAAGTTTTTTAGCATTATTCTATATAATACTAAAGATTGATTGTTTAGTTATTATTCTATATAATACTAAAGATTGATTATTTAGCATTATTCTATATAATACTAAAGATTGATTGTTTAGTTATTATTTTATATAATACTAAAGATTATTATATTTATAATATTAATGCTAAAAATTTAGCAGGTTTATTGTTTAATGCTTTCATTGCATGTTCATAAGTTGAATCAAAAAAGATAGAATCTCCCTCATTCAAAATGATTTCATTATCATGTATGTATAATTTTAAAGATCCTTCTAAGATATAATTAAACTCTTGTCCAGGATGAGTATTTTTAGAAGGCTCATCAATATCTTTTGGTTCAACAGTTACTATAAAAGTTTCACCTTTTTTATGAATGAACTTTTCAGCAAGATTTTCATATTTATATTGCTTTCTACGCTCAACAGATACTCCTTCATTTTTCCTTGTAACATTAAAAATATTCATTCTTGTTTCTTCACCAGTTAAAAGTAATCCCATATCTACTTTAAACTCATGAGCAATTTCATATAAAACGCTTGCAGGAATATCATTCACTCCATTTTCATAGCTAATATATTCTTCTTCAGTTACATTACAAACTTCAGCCATTTCTTTAGTAGTGATTTCTGACAACTCTCTAAGTTCTTTTACTCTAGAGCCAATATCTTTAATAGTTTCATTCAATTTAACACTCTTCCCATTTATTCTTTAAAATTTAATGAATAGGTAATTATTAACTATATATAACACAATAAGCATATTAAAATATTAATATATACACAATAAATTAAATGCAGTTTTTTTATAATTTAATCATTTTTAATGAAATTATATTCGATATATTAAACAATAATTTAAATTGAATTTTAATATATGTAAAAATTTTATTCAAATCAAGAATAATAACTTTTTAACATTAAAATGTATATTTTTTAAATAATATAAATATTATCAATTTTTATATTATAATTTATTAATTTTCATATTATAATAATTAATTATTATTTACAATCAACTATCTAAAAAATATTCATACTAATTTATTATATTATTTATACTAAATAAGGAATATTTTTAACAATTAGATAATTTTAATGTTTTTATATTAATTTTAATAAATTGACTAATATATTTTGATTTATATCTTATTAATCAATTATTATATGAATATATTATAAAACTTGATAAAAAGCTTAATAAAAGAATCATAAATATTTAGAAAAATAATGTAGAATTAATAAATACAATAAAAAATTTATAAAGAAAAAAACATATAAAATTAAATAACAATAATCAAATTATAAGATTATAATTCAATCCCTAAAAGCACGTTTAAATTAATGTAAATTAAATAATTAATTTAAATTGAATAATTAATTTAAATTAAATAATAATATAATAATTATATTTAAACTAATAGAAATTAATTAATAATATAATCAATTGATGAAAAATAAATATTAATAATAAATATTAATTAATTATACATTAGATAAATCTTAAATAAATTAATTAATAATAATATAAGTTGTAAAAAATATTACATAAATTATTTAAATCTAAATAGGTGAAAATATGTCTGAAATAACTGAAAATATTGTTTTTAAGAAGGATTCCGGTGAAGAAATAAGTACTTTACAAAAATATGTTGGCCTTAAATCTAGACAGGGAGGAATATTAACTGTTAATTTTAGAACTCCCAATGAAGACATAGGTGAGATAAAAAAATTTTTTGAAGGTATGAAAAGTTCTGAGTCACTAAAATATAATATTGGAGATACTGGAGATGTTGAATGCTATTTTAAAGGAATTGCTCCACTTTTAAAACAAACTGATGATACAGGATTTGAATATTCATTTTTATCAATAACATTACAAGAACTGAAAAAGAATTATGATGATGATGCTCCTAATGGATGTAGTTGTTCATAATAATTTTATTTACTAAATAATATTATTTAAATTTAATAAACAATATTATTTACTAAATTATTTTATTTATTAATATAATTATTGAATAAAATGATTTATAAAGAAATAATTAAATAGAATCAATAAAAGAAGATAAATAGACATATATAATCATGATGAGTATACATCATAATAAAAAAAAATAATTAATGAAAAGTATTAATCAAAATTCTTTTCAAAAATATTATAAATTTCATCAGTATCTTCAAAAACAAAAGTATTTTTCATTTTTGAAATTTTTCTAACACAGTCAATATCTTCTTTAGTTAATTCTAAAACAAGATCATTACCATTTGGAATTTTAGTTATTGTAACTCCTTCTTTAAAGTCAACAGGCATTATATAAACAGGGACTTGTGATTTTTGACCCATGATTACTGCATTTGTAATCATAGTATCTCCAATTCTACTTGCAAGTTTAGCTACTGTGTTAGAAGTACAAGGAGCAACAAGCAAAAATTCATATTTATGAAGTTGAACATCACCAGCTAAAAAAGGAGAATTTGAATTAACTTCAAAAGAAACATGCTCAAAATTTTCTTTAATTTTCTTAAAAAGTCTATAAAATTTTAATACTTGTTTACCTGCATTTGAAACAAACACTCTAATTTCAACTTTATCTCCATATTTTTCTTGTATATCAACCATTGTTTCATAAGTTTTTTCAATTTTTTCTCCAGCTCCAGTAACTGCCCAAGCTATTTTTTTAGTTTTCATAATCATCACTTTTAATTTGAATATTATTATTCTTATTATTATTTAGATTAAATATTAATCATAATAAACAGGATATTATTATTTAGATTAAATATTAGCTATAATTAACATGATTTTATTATTTAATTGAATATTAACTATATTAAAATGATTTTATTATTTAATTGAATATTAGTTATATTAAATATAATTTTATAATATATCTCCTTTAATAATTTTAGTTTTAAATAAAATAACTATAAAATAAAATAAACCAAAATATTATGAATATAAACTAATGAAAAAAATTAAAATTTCCAAATTGAAACAAGTTTTCTGAAGAAAACTTTTGGAATAATAGAAAAAATTAAACCCCTTTTTATAAATTCTTTCACAAGTACAGACTGTTTATCCATATCACCATATTTAGAAATAATCTCTTCTGCATTTTTTTCTTTCAATTTAGTAAACATATAATCCAAATCTTCATCCGATAAATTTTCAATAGTTTTTTGAACTTTTATTTGGTAGCTAAGTTCTTTAGAATATTTCTTTTTAAATTTTTTCTCATATTCTTTTAAAAAATTAATATTATCATTATCTAAAGATTTTATAATTGCCTCTTTAGCTAAATTAGTTGTATCAAAACCAAGTATCAATCCACCACCAGTAGTTGGTTTTAGTTGAGATGCAGCATCCCCAATTAGAATTATTCTATTTTTTACAATTTTTTTATTTTTATCAAAAATAGGTATCTTCCCATGATATTTTTCAATTATTTTAGATTCATTAAATCTATCATCATTATCTAAAAATGAGTTTAATATTGTTTTTTGATCTTTATAAGAATTATTTGAAAATAAACCTACCCTAAAGCATGATTTTGAAGTTGGAATGCACCATAAAAAACCAGGTAAAATTTTGGAGATAGCAAAAAGATCAACAAATTCAATAGCCTTGTCTTTTACCACAAAATTATCATCCAAAAAACTATTATTAATAGTAGAAGTATTATTATTTTCATTTATATGGAAATCATTAACTTCAACCAAATATTGAGATGCATTAAAATATTTAAATTTATCATTTATTAAACTGGAAACAAATGATTTAGATCCATCAGCACCAACAATTATCTTTGAAGAAATCTTTATGTTATTTTGACATTTAATTATGCCCTTTTCAGAGTCTATAAAATTAACCTTATATTGATTGAAAAATTTAACACCATTTGAAATAGCCCTATCTGCTAAAAATTTATCATAAGCTACTCTATCAATTATAAATGCTTCAATATCATTTTTTTCTACCTTCAAGGTTTTATTAGTAGAATGTAAATAAGCACCTTTAACTTTATTTAATATTAAATTATCTGGTATTTCATTGACATCCATCAATTTTTTACTAACAATACCTGCACATTGTAAAGGAACTCCAATTTCCCTTTTTTTATCTAAAATAGCTACTTTATAGCCTTCTTTAGCTAATTTATATGCTAAAGTTGAACCAATCGGTCCTCCGCCCACAATAGCTACATCATAGTCAAAACTCATTAATACACACACTATTTTTTAAACTTTCTAAAGTGTCTTTCTATAATAGAAATTTCTTTTTCATTATTATTCAGATGATTATTTTGAATATTTTTATTGTTATTCATATAATTAGCATTATAATTATCTTGGTTCCTATCATTATAATTTTTTTCACCATTCCAATTATTTTGATTATCTATTCCATTATGATTATTCTGATTATCTTGATTATATCTATTATATTGATTATTAGGATTATTATTTTGGTTATTATTATTATTATTTTGATTATAATTAGAATCGTTTAAATTAAGATTATTCTGTTGATACCTATTGTTGTTATCATTAGAGTTATTATTTTGATAAGGTTTATTATCATCATAAGAATTATTTTTTTGATATTTATCACCAGAGTATGCATCATCATAATCATTATTATTATGATTATTATGATTTAAATTTTCATACTCATTATTAGGGATATTAGAATCTTTATAGGATTGTTGTTGATTAAATTGGTTTTCTTGATTATTTCTATTTTGATTATATGGATAATTTGGATTTTGATTATAATTATCCCTATCTAAATTTTCAAAATCTGATTTTTGATTAGATTGATTAGAATATGGATCATTAATCTCTGATTTAGAATTATAACGTTGATTATTCTCCGGTTTAAACTGAATATTATATGAATTAGGATTTTCCCTTTTATAATATTTATTAAATTGATTTACATTGTTTATATCATCATATTTTGCCCTATCATTGGAATTATACTCTTGATGATTATTTTTAAACTTTAATTCACCATTAATATTATTAATCGCTCTATCCATAGTTTGATCAAAATTTTCATCCCCACTATAATAATTTCCATGTTCTGATTTTTTTATATTAACCCCATCATAATCTTTTTTTAATTTATTATCATTATATGAATTAGTTAAATTTTCTTTTTCATTATCAATTTTAAAAAAATTTGGAGAATTTTTATATTCATTAGGATTCTCTACAAAATTTTCAACATTGCGATTATTATTATCTTTTTTAAGAAATGGAAAATCATTATTATTAATAGAATCATGAACTCTTTTAGGTTGTTGATTTTCATCAAAAGAAGAATATTTAGACTTAATTTTCTGATTATTGTTTAAATCACCATTATTATTCAAAATATTATCATTATACCTTTCATTAACATTATAATTGTTTTGATTATGATTATAATTAGAGTTATAATTAGAATTATTAATATTATTATTAGAATTAGGATTGTAACCTGAATTATAATTACGATTCATATTAGGATTATTATTAACATCCCTATTTTGATTTATATTATGATTATCTCCAGAATAATGGTTATTTAAATTATTATTATTCTGATTATAACCCCCATAATTATTATAATTATCATTACTGAAATTAGGACCTCTAATAAATTCATTTTGATATGGTTGATTTGAATAAGATTGAAGTTTATTTATTTCAGAAAAAATAGTTTCTTCAACAAATTTAGGTTTACTAACATTATTTAGCTCTAATTTAGATTCATCATAACCACTATATACAGTAACAGTTCCAACAGATACCATTCGCCCTAAAACACCTTGAGATATAATTACATCCTGAATTTTTGAATATGGCATGTGAACTGTTTTTTGAAATAATATACCTGATTTATAGGTAACCCTCTTATCAGAAATAGTATATTCTTTTCCTGTCCAAGATATTAATGTCCAAATAATCCATAAAATAATTAAAAATATGATCAAGAATGTTATTATTGTAGCTGCCTGTGTTAAAGGTAAATCAACAAACCTAATTATTTGGACTTGCATTTCAGTTATATAATTAATTACAATTGGAGAAATGTATGAAACAGCCCCTAATATAATTAATAAAATAAATACCTTCTTACAGCTTAAAAAAAAGCTTGGCCTTCCTTTTAGGATTATATTTTCATTAACAATTTTTTCATCATCTCTATTAAACATTGGTTTATATTTATGTTTCAACTTTTAAATAAGCTTTTTGAATATCATATAAGAATTTGGAAAATTTAAATTTAAAAACAGAGAACAAAAAGATAGAATTATAAAAATAATAAAATAATAAAATAATTAGATAAAATAATGAAATAAACTAATAAAATAAACTAATGAAAAAAATAATTAAAAATATAATAATAAAAAAATAAATAATTAAAAATAAAATTAATATTATATCATGAAAAAATTAAAATAAACACTGGTGGATAAGTCTATTTTTAAAAAAAAAATATCAATAGAAGAAACTAAAATGAATGTTGTTTCAGATATTGATTCTGAAAATGTTAACTTAAATAATTTTATTGTAACCCAAAGAAATATTCTAAAGAAGTATATAGCTAATAATCCCCTATTTTTCAAAACTTTAAGGCCATACAAACCAAAAAATCAAGATATTTCTTCAAATCCTAAAATAATAAGAAAAATGATTGAAGGATCAAAAATAGCAAATGTAGGCCCTACAGCTACATTAGCTGGAACAATAGCAGAACTTTCGCTAGATTATCTCACAAAAAACAATTCAAATTATTCAATATTGGAAAATGGAGGAGATATAGCTTTTTTAAATAATTATCCAGAAAAAAAAGTTATATTTGGAATATATGCAGGAGAATCTCCATTAAGTGGAGAAATAGGTTTTGAATTTAAATATAAATCAAAAAATGAAAAGATGGGAATATGTACATCTTCAGGGTCAGTAGGATATTCTATTAGCTATGGAAGATCAGATTGTGTTACTGTAATAAGTAAAAATGCATGTATAGCTGATGGTTTAGCTACTTCAATAGGCAATAATGTTAATGGAGTTTTAGATCAAGATGCAGTTGAAAATGGATTATCTACTGCAGAAGAATTTAGAGAACATTTTATGGGAGCTTTGATTATTGTTGGAGAGTCTATTGGGACAATCGGAAAACTTCCAAAAATTGTTGAAACAAATAATGAATTTATATCCAATGATTTTGAGGAAAAATAAACAAATTATAATAATATATTAAAAAAATTTATAAAATAAGTATAAAAAACAAAAAATGTGAAAAGAAGTTTAGCCTCAGTTCGCCCATCATTCATCACATATCAGAGCTCATAGGGTTCATCATTGGCTAATAATTAAAAAATTAATTTATATAGAATAAATTAAAATAATAAAAAGGTTGAAGGAATTGGAATTAACCAAACATTACTCCAGCTTCTTTCTTGTATTCTTCATCATGTTCAACGCCCATGATTTTATCAACAGCGTCCATGAAATCAGCTACAAGCACTTCTTCTCTTTCTTCCCTTATTGCAAACATTCCTGCTTCAGTACAAATAGCTTTTAAATCTGCACCAGAAACTCCTTCAGTAAGAGTTGCAAGAAGATCAATGTCTGCTTCTTCAGATAAAGACATTTTAGAAGTGTGGATTTTTAATATTTCTTTTCTACCATCTTCATTTGGAATAGGAACTTCAATAAATCTATCAAATCTTCCAGGTCTTAGAAGTGCAGGATCAAGGATATCTGGCCTATTTGTTGCACCTATAATACCAATATCTCCACGAGATTCAAAACCATCAAGTTCTGCAAGTAATTGCATTAAAGTACGTTGTACTTCCCGATCACCACTTGTAGAGCTTTTAAGACGTTTAGCTGCAACTGCATCAATTTCATCGATGAAAATAATACTTGGTGCTTTCTCTTTTGCAAGTTCAAACACTTCACGAACCATTCTAGCTCCTTCACCAATGTATTTTTTAACAAATTCTGAAGCAACAATTTTAATAAATGTTGCATTTGTTTCATTAGCTACAGCTTTAGCTAGCAAAGTTTTTCCAGTTCCTGGAGGACCATATAAAAGAACACCTTTTGGTGGTTCAATACCTATTTTTTCAAATAGTTCTGGTTTTTTAAGAGGAAGTTCTACAGTTTCTTTAACTTCAATAACTTGGTCTTCAAGACCACCAATTGAATCATAAGTAACTGAAGGTTTTTCTTCAATTTCCATTCCAGAAACATTAGGATCTTTTTCAGCAGGTAAAACATCAACAACACTGAAAGTTTGTTGATTTAAAGCTACTCTTGAGCCTGGGACAAGTAATTTTTCATCTAAAAATTTTGAATAATTGATTACAAAATGAGGACCAGTACTACTCTTTACAGTCATTCTAGTTTCATCTAAAATTTCCATAATAGTAGCCAAGACTAATGGAGGAGACCTAAATCTTTCAACTTCTCCCCTAAGAGATTTTGTTTCTCTTTCAAGACGAATTTTTTCGTTTTCAGTTAGAACTTTGTCTTTTTCAAGTTTTCTAACTTTCCACATTAAATTCCTTTTAGTTTTTGTATTTTCTTCTTTTAATATTCTTACTTCTTTTTTAAGATCTTCGATCTTATTAAGAAGGGACTGGGAATTTTCCATTTTCTTAGAACACTCCTATAAGTTCATTTTATTTTAAGGATAAAGACATAATTACTTAAATATAATACTAAATTAGTTAATATTTTAATATTCAAATATACTATGAATTAATAAACAAGTTTTTTAAAATCATATAATCATAAAATTATGCATAAATTAAAAAATATATCATTCAAAAATATACAATATTAAAAAATATATTATTAAAATATATAAATATTAAAAAATATATCATTCAAAAATATATAATATTTGAAAATATATAATATTTGAAAATATATAATATTTGAAAATGTGCAATATCTAAAAAATATAATAGATATGATTTTAATATAATTTTTATTTAAATAATATTTCTATAAAAATTTTACATTATATAATATGTATAAAATAATATTTATAATTATTTATATACTATTTATAAGATACCGATAAAATATTAGTAAAAATCTTAATATAATAAGATATTTGACTAATCATGTATAAATAACTTATTAAATATTGTAAATAATATATTAAATTCTAAAAAAATCTAAAATATTGAAATTTAGTTTCAAAATAAAAAAATAAACATAAGCCACTAATTTTATTGATATGGGATAATAATTTTATATTATAATAATTCTAAATTTAATTTGTATATATAAGAATTGTCTTTAATAATATTTAAATGTTCGTATTTTTAATATCATCTATCAAAAAATATAATCATATTTAGTATAATTAAAACAAAAATTTTCAGAAGAAATAAGTAAAATATAAAAATAATTAAAATATATTATTAATTATGAGATGTGAAATTTGTGGACAACCCATAGAAGAAGGTAAGTCAAAAAGAACAAAAATTGATGGCTCTGTTATGGAAGTTTGCCCAGATTGCTCTAAATTTGGCGTAATTCAAAAAGAACCTCCAAAACCTAAAAATATTAAAAATAATGGTAAAAAAGATGGAGTTAGCGGATTTAACAAAAATTCTAGACCTTCAAGACCTATGTATTCACTTGATGAACCTACTGAAGAATTAGTTGAAGATTTTCAATCAATAGTTAGAAAAGCTCGTGAAAACAAAGGATTTTCAAGAGAAGAACTTGGTGAAAAAATTTATGAAAAAGTTTCTGTTATTAACAGAATTGAATCTGGAAAAATGGTTCCAGACATAAAATTAGCTAAAAAATTAGAAAAAGCATTGAATATAATATTGATTGAAAAAATATCAAATATGGAATTAGAAGATTTTAAAAATAAGTCTTCTGGTGGACCAACACTAGGAGATATTGTTAAAATTAAAAGAAAATGAATAATATAATCATGGTAAAATAAATGAAAATTAATTTAAAAATATTATAAATTTTATCTAAAATAATTTTTATTTTAATTTTTATTTGAAATTTGATTGAAATTTAATTTATATTAGGAATTATTAGATTTTATTTTATAATTTTTATTCTAAATTATTTTTTATTATAAATTTTTTAACATATTATTATATTGATAATTTATATTGATATCTTAAATTTATTAATTATCAATAATATAATATTCATTTTATTAATTTTTTATAATTTTTTTATAATATTATTCAATAGTATAATACTAATTTTTCTTTAATCATTTTCTATTTTTAAATTTTATTTTTAAACTTTATTTTTAAATTATTAATTTTAAATTATTATTTACGTCTTTGGTTAGAAATATTAGATTTATAATCTTTAAGTTCTGTTCCTTTTTGAGCTTTATTAGAATAATATCCCCTAAATACTGGAGCTTCGTCCAATTTTTTATTTAAAGAAGCATATTCTTTATATTCATCGCTAACTACAACAACATGAGCTGGAGGATGAATCTTTTTAATTTGCATTATAGCTAAAGTAATATCCTCCCTAACGAAAAAGGAAGTTGCCACTTTAGATTTGTTCCTTAAAGGAGCATTGAGTATACTTTCAACTATAGAATCTGCAAATTCCGCATCAATTTTTTGAGGGTCATTTATTAAGTGCAATTGAGCATGTCTCTCAATATCTGCAATTGCATTGAGTAATTTTGAATTATTATCTCCACGAATTAATATTAATGCCATAATTATCACATATACATTTAATTTTATAAAATAACTTCATCTGAATATATAAAAATACATTAAGTAACAGTAAATAGTATTATGAACATAAATCCATAATATTCACTATAATATATAAATATAATTTATAACTAATTATAGAACTATAACTAATTATTAAACTTAAGATAAATAATTATCAATCTTAAAAACCCATAATTATTCATATAAGATAAATATTAAAACTCATATTAAAAATTATAGTATTATTCCTTACAAAATAATATTTAACTTTTAATTATTAAATAAATAGTATATAAAATAAATATAAAATACTTTTAGATAATATTACAATTGATAATTAAAAAAAATTAATTTTTTAATTAATAATACAAAAAATATTTAATTTAAAACTATTTTTTAAAATCCATTCATAAAATTATTTTTTTACAAAATTATTTTTTTTGGAAAGATTTTAGCAACCTACTTCTAAATATAACTAAAAGGATAAGTATTATACCAATAGCTGTTTGAATACTACCTAATATATCTAACACAAATGAGCTTACTGGCAAGTTCCAAGGAGGAGAAGATCTTCCATCTGGCAGAGGAGTGTAATAAACACCAACTGCTTTTGATCCTGCTTTTACATTTATATCTTTAGGTTCAACATAGTTAACACCAACAATAAGACCATTTCTAATACCTTTATTTATGGAACCGGCAATAGCATTAGAATCATAACCATATTTAGTTACTGATGCTTTTACAACCTCACTAGTAGTTTCAGACAGACCAGGAGTTTCACTTCCATAAACAGAAACACTCACAGAATCTTGTGTTACAGTTATTGCATCGGTCAAAGCTTCATAAGCATAAACAACTTTTAATGGAGTTCCATCAATAGGACAAGTCTCATAATTCTCTGCTGCAGGATATCCCGAAGACCAACCATCATTTGGACAGACTTTAACATAAGGTTCATTCATAGGATAACCAGTAGTATTAATCTCTTCAGGAGTAAACATATCCCCTGTAGAAATTCCTGCAACTAAATTAACAGCTCCTCCCCCATATTTCTCTCCAGCATCGTTAGAAACTTCTTTAAATACCTGACCTACAATAGTTGTTGCAGAATAACCATCACGAATCATTCTACCAATATTCAAAGCAGTTTCTCTTCTAACTTGAGTTGCAGTACCATATTGAGGATTACCATGAGTATTTCTTAAGTGAATAATAGCACCTTTCTTTCCAGGAGGTAAAACTGCCAATCCTCCAGAATAAGGAGTAATTTGAATACTATTATCATCTTCAACAGTTATTAAATATGCATCAAAAGATCCACCAACAGCAGCGCCTATTGAAGGGCCACCAACCATTAGCCTAATCCCCGAATAACTACTAGCAGCAGCAGCGCCTTCGGCAGCAGTTGCTCCATTTTCTAATCTACTAATTGCATCCACGATAGCTTTCAGCCTATTACTAGAATCACCTTCCCCACCAGATAAAACAACAAATTGTTTCTCTTTAGACATTAAGAATGTAGACTGGAACATATTATCTGCAAAAGACATACTTCCCCCAGCAACACCATTTATATCCTGACCAGTTGGATCAGTAATTACTATTACATTCATTGTAGCTGAAATAGTAGCCATAAAACCAAAAAGAATCAAGAATATGCTTAATAAGATTAGAATTTTTCTCAAGTTATCATCCATTTAGTTTGTATTACCTTAAATAAAAATTTATTGAAATATTTAATATTATTTAAAGATTTAATATTATTTAATATAGATATCAATTTAATTAGATATTTAATGTAGATATCAATTTAATTAGATATTGATTTAATATAGATATCAATTTAATTAAATATTTAATGTAGATATCAATTTAATTAAATATCGATTTAATTAGATATTGATTTAATATAGATAAATCAATTTAATTCAGTGTTATTAACCTAATTAAGCTATTCAAACTAAACTATGTTTAAATAATCATAATTTGAATAATTTGATTACTTATAAATTAGGATTAATTAATTATTATATATTATTATACAATCATATAATATTATACAACCAACATTATTAATTTATTTATAATATTTAAGTTTATTTATACTATTTAAGCAATATAATTAAAAATAATTTTTAAGTCCAATTAATATTTAAATCCAATTAAGATTATTGCAAAAATTGTTATATGAAATATAAAATAATTAAAATAAAATTTAATTAAAATAAACTTCCCATTATAAAAACTTTTTATTATAAATGATGAATATTTAAATATTTCTATAATAATTATTTTATAAAAAAATTTTAATAAAATATCAAAATAGAAATATAATTAACAAATAGTATTTCAACTAATATATTTAAATCCCCTCACCATAATATTAAAAATTATGCCGTCGGAGATTTAGACGTAGCATTAGTTAAATCCACTGTTGAAAAATCTTCAATTACCGTTATTGTTACAATACCAGTATTTTTATCAACTTTAACATCAGCAGCTGCAATAGGCTGAACTTTAGTTCCTGGGATTGTAGTCAAAGTTGCAAATTCTTGAGCATTTTTAATCGCCTCATTTAGGGGTACCTCTCGCTTAGAAGTTATCAACATATCTCCCTTAATATAACTTCCAGAACGTAACCCTGAATTAGCAATATTTGCCCTTATACTATCAATAGGAACAATATCATTGCCTTTAATAATGATGCCCGAAATTGGAACACCATCTTCAATTTCTGGAGAAGATGCAAAGGCTATATAAGTTATTAATCTACCTGAAAGGATTAATATAAAAGCCAATAATAAAATTATTAATGTATCTCTCCTTATTTTAATGAACATAAGCTTCACTCTTAAATATAAATTATTTTTATAAAATGCACATAAATTTATCAATATAATATCAATACTAGGATATATCAATGAATATCCATGTAAAATCTAATAATATCAATCAATACAATGATTTATTAAAATACTTAACTAAAAAGTACAATAACACAAAGTATTAAAATAATACCAAGAGAGTATTATTATACTGAAGTATTGAAAACAAATCCAACATATTAAGAAATAATATTAAATATCTAATATTAATAACATATTATTATTAATATTTATTGGTAGAATATATCATATAAAACTTACATTATATAAGTATATTTTAGACCAAACTAATATTAATACTTATCTCTTATACATATTTTCTTAAATATAATTATTATCCTAAATATAATCCTAAATATAATTATTTTCCTAAATATAATCCTAAATATAATTATTTTCCTAAATATGATTAATAATTGAACAATATTATTCTTTCCAAAATTTAATTAATAAGAAATAATTTCCTAAAAAATACTTTCTAGAATTCAATTAAAAAATAAGTAATATTAAAAATATCAATTATAAAAAATCTAAAAATATAAAATCATATATAAATAAATATTTTAAACTTAAGTATGAATTATAAAGTATATTTAATTATTAAATTATATACAAATTATTAAAATTTGATAAATAAATATACTAATTATCTTCATTAATTATATCATTTAATAATCCCTCGACAGGATCCATTCCCTGAGCACCTATTAATAAAATAATATCATCGACTTTAGAAGAATTATAAACATGATCAATTGCTTTTTTAAGTTCTTTATAATGAATAAAGTCAATTCCCTCATTTTTTAAAACATCAAAAAATATCTTTTCTTCAAATTCTTCAACAAAATTTGCTTCATCAACAACATCTAAACTACTAGATAAAATTATTTCAATATCCGAACAATTATTAGTCAATTCATTATTACTATTACTATTACTATTACTATTACTATTATCAGTACTATTACTAATAGAAATCTTATTAAATCTTTTTTTATTTATAGAATTTATAACTTCTGCAAGAGCATAAGCATTAATTTCATTTATTTCCTTACCTCTTGATCCCCTTATTGCACAAAGAATCTTTAAATTTTCATGAGGCAGATTAGATACTGCATTTACAGTTGCTTTTATACCTTCAGGATTGTGTGCAAAATCATCAATTATAGTAGGATTATGATTTATCTTTCTAAATCTCCTTTTAAGAGATTTATAAGATTTTATTCCATTAATTATATCTTTAATTTCAATTCCAAGAGATAAACAAGCAGAGATAGCAGCCAAAGTATTTTGAATAAAATGATTACTATTAAAAGGTAATTCATCAATAGACAATATAGGCTCAGATTTAAAAACTATTGATTCAATTTCTGTATCATAAATTAATATTTTATCCATTTTAATATGAAAATCAATATCTACAGAATTACTTTTAATATTATCAATATTAGTATTTTTATACCCACCAATATTAGAATTCATTGAGAAATAAAAAGGTTCAATATTTTTCTTAGCAAAATTAGCCATCCTAAATACATTTTTATCATCAAAGTTTAAAATTAGGCTACCTTTTTTCATACCCCTAGCTATACCAGATGTTTCTTCAAAAACTTCTTCAATAGAGTTTACTAAGCCAATATGATCGATGGCAACATTAGTCACTACACCTACATCTGGATCAACAGCCTTTGTCATTAAAAGAGCATGATGGTGCATTAATTTACCTAACCATCCTTGAACTTCAGAAGCTTCAATAACAAGATATTCTAAAGATTTTTCATTAGATAAAGAATATTCAGAAATAATCTTAGGAACCATTGGATCTATTAAAGTGTTATATTCAGATTTAGAATCAGTATTTGTTAATGCATTTGCACCAGTAGATTTTAATATATGATAAATCATATGTGCTGTTGTTGATTTACCATTAGTACCACTAATAATCACTCTTTTTGAGTTAGGGGCAAATTTTTTTATAGACCAATTCAAAGCAATTGCATTAGCTTCTTCAATTTTCTGAACAATGATTATTGGAATCTTTAAATCAGTAGCTATATCAACAGAATTTCCCCTAGGATCTTCAGTTATTATACAAGCTACATTTTTACTAGAAGCAATTTTTATTCCTTTTTCATCAATCCAATGCCTTATTACAATATCTCCTTCATTAGAGTCTTTTAATATATTAAAAATACCTGTAAATCCATTAGGAGACCTAAAATCATTAGATCCAACAATTTTTCCAGAAATCGCTTCAGCTAATGAATTAATAGTAATTTTTGTATCTATCATTTTAAAATTTACTCCAATATCCCATAATCTAAATAAATTAAACAAAAATAATAATTTTAATAAAAATATAAAATTTAAAATCAATAACTTAAATATTATTATAAATTCATTATATATAAATAAATACTATTTATACCATAATAAATATCCCTATATTAAATCATATGAACAAATATGAAAATAATCCATTAAAAAAAATATTATATAATCTATATAATTATAATTTGTATTATTATTAATTACTACCATTATAAAAATATTAGTTTTAATATATAAATTAAAAACAAATTAATGATAATGTAAAAAAATATTATTTTTATAATATGTAAAACAAAATTGTAGAACAAAATTTAATATTATAAGTAAATATAGTAATCAACTAATAATCCAATTATACAAATAACTGCTGTTAAAAACCAATAACTAAATACTATTTTTTTTTCAGACATGCCCCTATAGTTAAGTGTGTGGTGTAAAGGTTCTACAGGTAGTCTTATAATTTTTGCCCTATGACACAAACTAATAATAACTGAAACAATTGGAATAGCTAAAGATAATACCCCAAAATAAGGAATATTTGTTATTAAAACCGCGGTTGCAAACCCTGCACCTAAAGCAAAAGAACCAGTATCCCCCATAAAAATAGATGCAGGATAACGATTAAATACTAAAAAGCCAAGACTTATTGCAGCTAACAATGTAAAAGCAAGTATAGCTCCAAAATTTCCATTTAAAAATCCAAATATGGCACAACCAATAGAAGCAATAGCTATTATACCACTAGCTAGGCCATCCATCCCATCTATTAAATTAATAGCATTAATAGCCCCGATGATGGCAATAAGAATAATAGGAATAGCAATTAATCCAATTGTAGTTCCGCCAATTACCACAAAAGGACCTAAAGAAAATCCTCCAAGAGTAATTACAGTTCCAGTTATAACAAGAAATATGCCTATGACTAATTGACCAATAATCTTCTCAATTTCACCCATTTCATTTTTTATTGGGATTTCAGCCACAAGTTCTAGCTTTTTTTCATTTAATAAATCATCGACAACAGCTTTTGCTTTAGGAGTCGCAGCCCTAGCTTCTTCACCAGAATTTAATGTTAATTGACCAATTGTTATTGGAGATTTAGTAATATTTTTTATTATTTTTTGATATTCTTTTACTTTAAACCCAATTAAATCATCTAAAAGGCCTGCTAATCCAGCAGTAAGCATTATAATAGAAGTTATTAAGATGTATTGATTTTTAAAATAAATTGATGCAACAAACAAAACAGAAAATAAAAAGGCTATGCCTCCCATAGTAGGAGTACCAGTTTTATGCCTATGTTCTGAAACAATAGGATTATCTGAAATATCTGCTCCAATTAAAATCTTCCGTATATAATATGTAAAAGCTACAGAAGAAGCAAAACTTATTATAAAAAGTATCAACACATCAAAATAGTTCATCTTACCACACTAATTAAAAATTATAAAATAAAAAATTCATTAAAAATACACTATTACTCACACTATTACTCTAAAAATATAATATTAATATAAATGTATTATAATTTACTTATAAAACTACAATATTAATTTAATATACAAATACATTATTAATTTATACAAATACATTATTAATTTACTTATAAAACTACAATATTAATTTAATATACAAGTACATTATTAATTTACTTATAAAAATATATTATTTAAATATAAATATTAATATAATTTAATATAAAAACTTGATAATAAATAGTTTAATCAAAGATATATTTAAACTTAGCTATAGCTTTAAGTTATTTATTGGATAAATGATTATAATACAGACTTTCAAGATTATATTCAATAGTTTAAGATTGTATCATATATTTAAAATAATAAAAGACATAATTATTTATATTGAATTGATATAACTATAATATATTTAAATTGTAATCATGAAAATTTTCCCCAAGAAGTTCTTTAGCTAAATTCATGGTTTTTTCTTTTGATTCCCCACTTATAGTTAGACGTTCATAATTAGAAGGCCCATGAACAACCCACGAATTTTCAGTGAATTTTTTAGGATATTCATCAGATTTTTTACCATTAAAACTACCAATAGGGATTTCTAAAGCAAAATAATTTTTTATTTGTTTATTAATAAAACTAAAATCTCCAGAAACCATGTCCACTAATTTATTAAGTGGATTAATTCCTGTTGAAGCAGCAGTTAAGTATCTTGTACCACTTGGCCGAGTATTTATTTCCAAAGCATATAATTTTTTATCATTTTTAGAAAATATAAAATCAATGTCAATAGTACCTTCAGCTTTAAGTTTTTCTGCAATTTTATATGCAATTTTCTTTACATAATTATTATCCAAATCAACAATATTTGCTGGTGCACATCTAGTTTTATTTAAAGGGTGTGTACCATCAAGAGATGTTTCTCCTTTATAAACTGGGACCAATGGTATATATTCATTTTTAAAACATAAAACTTCAATTGATATTTCACTACCTTCAATAAACTCTTCACAAAGAACTTCATCAAAGTTAGAGAAATATTCATTCACATCCTCCATATTTTTAGCAACACATATGTCTCTTCCACCTTGGCCACTTCTTTGTTTTAATACTAAAGGCAAATTTAATTTATTATTCTCTAGATTACAATTATTTTCAACAAAATTTTGAGAAGTTTTAAGTTCATTAATAAATTGATCAAAATCAAATGAATTTAATACTTTAAATCTAGAAGTGTCAATATCATTGTCAATGAAAAATTCTTTTGTTTTTATTTTATCAGAACTAATGGAAACAGTGTATGTATTAGATGCTATAAAAGGAATTTTTAATTTAGATTCTACATATTCTTTAGCAATAGCTACATCCATCAAAGGATCATCAATTCCAATAAGAGAAATTATACCATCAACATTTTCTTTTTTAGCTATTTCAATAGGTTCTTCCATCCCTCGCGGAACAATGAAATATTTATCAGCGAGATTTAAATTGGAAGCTTTTGGATTGGACTCTGTCAAAACACTTTCAATATTTTTTTCTTTCAAATAAAAATCGACATCATCAAACAATCTTGCTCCAATAAATAAAATCTTCATAATACCCCATAATTAATTAAATCATAATTTTAAATAATAAATATATTCAATGAAACTCCCAATAATCATGAAAAAAGGTTGCCATGTTTTTTAGCTTTAATTCAACAATATTGAGGAAAGAGAATCAATTACACTATCTGCACTTTTCAGAATATCAGAAGATATATCGTCGCCTAAATTCATTTTAAATGGTTCTATCCCAATTAAAAGAAATTTAAAATTAAGTTCTTTCTCAAGATATTTGATTAAATAAGATAAAGACATTGAATGAGTTGAAGCATTTACTTCAGATAATTCTTCTTTTCCAATAGCTTTTACAGTTCCAGGAATAGTTTTCATAAAAGCTGCATCAATTACTAATAAGTGACTAGGATTTTCTTTTTTTATTACTCCTGTGAAATTTTCAGGTGCAGAACCACCATCAATAAATATTAAACTATTACTATTATTATTCTTCAATTTTTTAGAAGAATTATAATCCCCAATAATATTTTCAAGCTCATTTATAATATATGGGCCTAAAGCATCGTCTCCACGTAGTTCATTCCCAATACCAAAAATAATAAGCTTATCATAATTAGTTAAAAAAGATTCTAATTCTTTTTTCATGAAATTAATATCTCCTAAAATGGTATATTCCTAAAATAGTATATACTACAATAATATCTACTAAAATAATTTCTAATATCGATTAACTCATATAAATTATACTGATATAAATTATACTCATATAAATTATACTCATATAATATTACAAAATAAAAAATATAATAAAAAATATACTACAATAAAAATATGTTTTTAGCATATTAATAATTTACCCAACAAAAATCAAGAATATTTAAATCAAGAATATTTTTAACTTTGGACAAGTTTATAATATATATAAGCATTAAATTCTATATCCCCATAAATATTAATAATCTTTTAGACATATAACTATTAATAATCATCAATAAAATAAATAACTATTAATAATAGCCTATAAAATAAATAACTATTAATAATAGCCTATAAAATACATAAAAATTGATAGATTATAGCTAAATTTAGCTATGATATTTCATAAGAAAAACTTTTGATTAAATAGAATTATTTAGAACTAAAAATAGATATATTAAACTATATTTGCATCAATAGTTTCAAATCCTCCACCCATGACATATTTTAATCTTACTGAAACTTTTAATTCTTTTGAAAACATATTTTTACTCGGAATACGCTTTCTTGAAATATCGGGAATATGTTCTTTTTTAATATCTCTTTGAGAAATGCTATTTTCATACTTAGTATAAGTATATTCATATTTATCGTTTTGAATTATGTCATAAAAATTGGATAGAGGAATTAGAAGAGGAGGATTTAACATAGGAGTTGGGCCACAAATTAGATTATCATATATTATAGTAAATGTAGTTATTTTAAGCCCATTAAATTTAATAGATTTAAACCTTTTTTTAGACTTATAATCCCCACCATTAATCTTTTTATTGTAAGATATACTTATTTTTTCATCATTATCTGACTCTTGGATTTCTTTACAATTAAATTCATTATTAATTAAATTTAAATTAAAATCAATGATAGTTTCAAATTCAGGACAAATCTCTTTTGAAAAATCAATACATGAAAATGAAATTGGGTCTCCTAAAATTTTATATTCTGGTTTTTTACCATGAAAATCTTCATCTTCATAATGTATATAATTTTTTTCTAGAAAGATAGGTTCTACAAAATTTATAATTCCTTTTGGAATAATTTCACCATTATCTTTCAAATATTTTCTAACATGGTTTAAAACAGGAACTTCTTCTTCATCAATTAGAGCAGTATCCAACATTTCACATATTATTAAATCTGCAGAATCTTTAAACTCAAATAATGATGCATCACCACAGATGAAATTAACATTATTAATATTATTCTCATTAAAAGTTTTTTTAGCATATTCAATTGATTTATAATCAATATCAATAGCTAAAACAGATTTGAAATATTTTGAAGCAAAATAAGAAAGAACACCCGATCCACAACCAATATCAAACACCCTACCTTGCTTTTCAAGACCATCAAAATCAATTGAATGATTATTATTATTATTAGTATTATCTATATCTTTATCTATATCTATATCTTTATCTATATCTTTATCTTTATCTTTATCTTTATCTATATCTTTATCTTTATCTTTATTATCAGTAAAATTATTAATATAATTATTTTTATCACTAATATTAATAATTTTAAAAGTATCTGAATTAAAATTAGATTTATAGTAATCTAAAATTCCTTCATAAAATACTGCAAGCCTATCATTATCTTTAATAAGATTTGAATGATATGGAGTAGTATAAAATTTCATTATAATTAATGTATAATTCCTCATTAATATAATTATAAAAATAGTCAAAATCATACTAAAATTATAACTAAAAATAAAAAAGTATTGAAATATTAATAAAAAATCCAAGAATATTTAAAAATCTGTTAAAAATTATTAAAAATGAAATATTAAATTATTAAAAGTAGAATATTAAATTATTAAAAATGAAATATTAAATTATCAAAATAAAATATTAAATATTAAATATTAAGATAATAACTCTTTAAAAGGTGAATTTAGATTATTTAAAAAAATAAATTTATAAATATATATTAAAAGAAAAAAAATTAAAAAACTTATTTAATTAATATTATAATTAAAAAAGTTATATATTCAAAAATAAAAAGTGGTAAATCAAATATCAATCTGGGTCGAAAGATTCACCATTAGCAGTACTAGTTAATTTTACGTGGTCGACTCCTTTAAGTCTCATCATTTTTTCTGTTAACTCTCTAATACTATTTACATCACCATTAACAACAATAACTTCCATACAATATTTAGAAGTCATGTGTATATGCATACTAGTATTAATTTCATCTCTATAATCATGTTGTATTTCAGCTAAGTTTTCCATAACACCAGTATAATAATGATCATAGATAACAGTAATAACACCAATCCTATTTCCTTCCATTTCATTCATCCATTGGTATCTTACTATATAATCTTTCAAAGCATCTCGAATACCTTTTGAACGAGATTGGTAACCTCTGTCTTTTAAGACTTCATCAAAATCGGCGAGTAATTTTTTTGGTAAAGACATACTTATTCTCATCATGTTTAAAACCTTCCTCAAATTTCATCATTTATATTTATAAAATATATAGCATATAATGTCCATATTATAAACCTAATTATAAAACCATATATCTTTATAGGCACCCCAAATAAAATTGTAAATAAGTAAATATAAATTATAATAGTTAATATTCATCGTATTTATAATAAAAGAATTTATATTTCATCATAAAAGAATAAATAAAAAAATAAATTAATAATAAGAATTTCTAATATGATAATAATTAAATACTCTCAAATATTGTAACTAATACTATTAAAATAGATATTGTAAAATAAATTATATTAAAATATCACAAATTGGACATTAGATACAATATCTATGGAAAAATAGCACATAATACTTTTCCAGATAAATCTAACTTGGATTATTAATAAAATTTAGCGCAATATTTTATTTAATATTTTACTTATAAAATAGTTAAAATCAAATCAATTTTATACTTATTTTTTTAATAGAAAATCTAAAGAAATTTATCATTTCTGTATTATTTTTATTAGTACCCTGTATTATAGTAGTACTTTATAATATATAAATATTATCAAAATGATTAACTTTTATAGTTATATTTTTAATATAATATAAATTTTTCCAAAAATAAAAAATAGAGCAATATAATACAAATAATAATTAAAACAATAATATCTGCATAAAATTATAATAAGCATTATTAGAAAAATATTTTTTAGATTAAGACAAAAATTCACTATTAAATCAAAATAACAAAACAATAAAAACATAATGACTATAGGTATAAATTTTATTAATATTCAATATTATTTAATGAAATGGTATTAATCCCAAATAATATTAGAACTATTAAATCAATTAACTATTAGTAAATGTTAATTGATTTAAAATATCTAAAATAGTGAAATCTAAATAGTTTTTTATAATATAAGAAGATAGTAAATAAAAAATTAAATATAAGATAAATAATATATTAAAAATAAAAAAAAGGTGGAAATATGAAAATTAAAGATGTAATGAATCAGGAAGTAATATCTATAAAAGAAGAAACAAGCCCAATTGAAGCCTTTGAAAAAATGTATAAAAATGGTGTGCGGAGGCTTTTTGTTATAGATGAAGAGGGAATTCCAAAAGGAGTTGTATCATATAGTGATTTAATTGGAGTTTTAAATGAACTAAGTGATTTAACAAAAGAGAACAATCAAAAAACAATTAAAAATATTATGACAACAAACATAGTTACAATAAATGCTCAAGAAGATATAAAAAATGCTGCAAATTTGATGCTTAGAGCAGATGTTTCTGGTCTTCTCGTAGTTAAAACTAAAAAACCTGTTGGAGTGATTACAAAAACAGATATATGCAGATTATTAGCTGCTAATTTAATTATTCCAAAAGAATAATTGAATAAAAATAAAATAAAAAAACTAAATTCCAAGGAAATAAATCATGATAACCATTACAAAAAAAGAAGAAATAGTTTTTAATCAAATAAAAATATTCCATCTAGAATATGAGGACGGAATACCTGAAAATATAATAAAAATGGAACTTGGAATGTACGAACATGAATTAAGAGAAATTTTAGAAGAATTAAATAGTAAAAATCTTATAGATTATAAAGAAAAAAAGATAAAATTATCTAATTTTGATATAGTTATAAATGCAGTAGATTCTAGAAAAGATGTGATTAAAGCAGATTTAGATGCTAAAGAAAAAAGATCTCTTGAAATCATAGAAAGTTTAGTAGATAAAGATAGAATAGTACCAAAATATATTTTAGAAGGTAATTTACTTTATGAAGAGTTAAAACTAACTAATTTTAGAATGTATCATATAATATTATCCCTTGAAAATAAGGGAATAATAAAACCCATATCTAAAACTGATGGTGAATACTATTTATTACTTTAATTAACTCTTTATTTATTAAATTCACATTTTATTACTATTTATTACTTCAATAACCTTATTTATATATTAAATATATTTATTAACACTATTTATTACTCAATAACCTTATTTATATATTAAATATATTTATTAACACTATTTATTACTTCAATTAACTATATCATCTATTAAATACATCATTTATTAAATATATTTTTAATACTAATAATTTTAAAATATATGTTAAAAATCAAAGAAAATAATAAATAAAATAATAAATTACTCTAATTTTATCCCATTTTCAATTGGAAGTTCTCTAAGCCACTTAATATCACTTTTATAAAGCATTCTAATATCACTTATATCATACCTAATCATGGCTAATCTCTCAATTCCAAGTCCAAATGCAAGAACAGGGACATTAATGCCCAAAGGTTCTAAAACTTCAGGCCTAAACATTCCAGACCCTCCAAGTTCTATCCAACTTTCTTTTTCTTCAAGATAAACTTCACACTCAGTAGATAAATAAGTATATGGGAAATAAGCCGGCCTAAATCTAACTTCAAATCCTAATTTTTTGTAGAATTCTTTTAAAGTCCCTAATAAATTTTGATAGCTAATACCTTCAGCAGCAACAATACCTTCTACTTGATGAAATTCGGGTAAATGTTTATAAGTTATTGTCTCTCTTCTAAAGACCCTACCTACAGAAAACATTTTTAAAGGAGGTTTATTTTCTTCTAAAAATCTTGTTGAAATTCCAGTTGTATGAGTCCTTAAAACTGATTGTTCTGCAATTTTTTCACTCCAATCATAATTCCAACCATCAGACCCCGTATTTCCCCCAGTTTCATGAGTTTTAGCTACAGATTTAACTAAATAATCCTCAGGAAGATCACATTTAATAGGATTTTTTACATAGAAAGTATCCTGCATTTCACGAGCTGCATGATCTTGAGGTTGAAAAAGAGAATCAAAGTTCCAAAAAGCAGACTCTAAAATACAGCCATTAGACTCTGAAAATCCAAGATTCAAAAATATCTCACGAATTTCCTCAATAATTCGTCTAAGAGGATGACCTTTTCCAGGGAAAATCTCTGGATACTCAGCATTAATATCATAAGGACGATATTTTAAATTTCTCCATTCTCCACTTTTAATTTGTTCTTTTGTCAGTTGAGTAGCTTCTTCCTGAATATTTATTCCATTAGACAATATTTGCAATCCTTTATCAAGAATTTTAAAACTATGGGTTGTTTTTTTCTCAATTTCAATAAGATTTTTTCTTTCATTTAATTGTTTCAATCCTGAAGAAAAATCTTCATCAAGACTTGATACTAATAATGGAGAATTTTTATTTGAATTTTCATTATTTAATAGAGTCTCTAAAAGTTTTTCATCATACCCCAATTTATCCTTAAATTCTTCTCCAAAATCAGTTATTTTTATAATTCCTTTATCAATCTTTGCCCAATTTTTACGTACTAACCATCCAATAACAATTTTAATTTCATAATTCTCAATTCCAGTAGATTTAGCTAAATCTTTCATAGCTATTTCTTTTTCATCTACTAAAACATTTAATACTCTTCTTTCAGGCAACCCAATTTCAGCATATTTTTTACCATCATCAGTTAAAATAATTGATTCTGTTACAGATTTTTCTACTTCTATAATATCTTTAGAAGCAAGAGAGCCTGCTGCACTCATAACTGATTTAATATCCATAGAATTAGCATTAGCTATATCTTCAGGACTATAATTCTCATTTTCTTCAAGAGATTTTAATAGCTTTTTTTCATATATATGTAATTCATTAATGATTTTAGAAATGCTTTCACTCATTTAAACACCAAAAGTTGATTAAGATAATATTCATAATTATTAAATAGTATATATTAATATTAAATAGTATATATTAAGAAAAATTCATTATAAATCAATAATAGTTAATTAGTAAAATATCATTAAAAGTTATGTTCCTATTAGTATAAATATTATTAGTATTAATAATATTAAAATTAATAATAAAATTTTTAAAATAAATTATAGAATTTTTAAAATAAGTAAAACAGTTTTAAATTTTATAGATATAATGTATAAAAAATAATTTTATAAAAATAATTTTATAGAAAATAGTAAATAATATACTAAAAACAAAATTAAAAAACTAAAATTCAGACAAAAAAGCTTCTAATTCTTTTTTTATTTTTATTATTTCATTAACACCTAAATGTCCAAATATAGAATCATATAGAATTAATTTTGAGTTTTTTATCATTTTTGACATAGGTATTGCATCAAGAACAGGTGGAAATAGTTGATCCTGATTAATAGCTACAATCAACGTTTTAGCTACTATCTTATTTAATTCATTTTCAATATTATAATTATAAACTGAACAATTCCTTAATATAATATCATTAGCATCATAGCCATCAAAATTATCTTTAAGGTCATTTAACTCCTTATTTATTGTATCAATATCGCTATGCCGATAGTATTCAGTAGAAAATCCAAAAGGATAAAATAATTCATTAGCTATACCAACTGACTTTAAAGGTTCTTTATAATCCCCATCATTATACAAATAATCATTTTCAACTATCTGATTTATTAAACGAAAAAGAATGTAATTATTACCTGATATTTTATAGCTACTAACTAAAGATATAATAAAATCCATATAGTAAGGGTATAAAACCCCCCATTGAAGAGCTTCAGAACCCCCCATTGAATTACCAATAAGTCCTTTTACATGTTTTATATTAAATTCAGATTTTAAAAATTCTTTTTGGAAATTAACCATATCAACTGTATTATACTCTGGAAAATTTTTTCCTAATCCTGAATTAGAAGGACAACTTGAATTTGGAGATCCTAATGTAGTAATAGCTATTATAAAATATTTATTAGTATCTAAAACTTTATTCTCACCAATAATTTCATGAATATATTTTATTGATTGACAATTCTCACCTAAACCATGAAAATATATAACTGCATTAATAATTTCATTTTTATCATTAGTAATCTTATTTCCAATAGTTAAATATTCTATAGAAAGATTATTTAAAACCTTTCCAGAAGAGAATTTAAAGTTATTTAAAGTTGAATACTTAATTTTTAAACTTTTTTCAAACTTTTCTAATTCAGAAATAAATTCAACCATACAAAACCTTCTAATATTATTAATTAATAAAAATCAGCTAAAAAAGTCACCATTATTGATGAAGCAGTTAAATCAGCGGTTGTTCCAGGATTTAAATTATTTTCAAAAAGATAATCATCAAATTCTTTTAATTTAATATTAAAAGTTTTAAGATTATCATTAATATGACTTGTATTTAAAACCTCAAGAGCTAAATTAGATACTTCCTTTGCTTTTTCATCCCCATATTTTCTTGAAATTAAAGTATCTGGAACTTGAGACAAGATTGTTAAAAATGTACTTATAGTTGCTAAATTAGTTGATGAATCTTTTTTTATTCTTGAAAATGTTGGATATCCTATATCAAAAGTCACTGGCATTTTATTAGTTAATTCTTTAGCTAAACTATCCCAAGAGGATGATATATTTAAAACATCAAAAATATTAAGATTATTCTCAATCAATTCTTTTGTGGCCTCTTCATTTGTAACACTATACTCTTCTTGTTCACCCATTCCACCAGCATCAGCTATTCCAATAGCCTCATATAAAGCAATTGTATCTAGAATAGTGGAATTAACAATTAAATTATGAATATTATCCCTTAAATCATTAATATTAGAACTAAAAGATGCTGAAATAGCTATTGGAGTAAGTAACATAATAATTCCCAAGTTAGTATTATTAGCTACCCATTTATCAGTTTCTTTAACAGATTTAAGAATATATTTTCCAATATTTGCTTCTTTAAATGATTTAGAATTAGTAATTTCACTTCCAAAAGAGGCAGCTTCTCTTATAGTATCTCCAATTACAATACCACTAACAATAAAATCTTCAAAAACCATATCTTGAAAATCACGAGTTCTATGAACATTGCCTGGTTTTGGATATCCACTAACTTCAAGTGCAGATGATATTTGAGCTATTTTAGCTATTAATTCTGGACTAATACCACCAATATTATCATTCATATTATTAAAACCCCTTTCTAAAAAATAAAAAGTAAAGAGCTATAATTTATCTAAAACATCAGGAACAAAATGAGTTAATATCAAATCAGCCCCCGCCCTTTTTATAGAAATTAAACTTTCAATAATAGCATCTTCAGTTAAATAACCTGCTTCAATCCCTGCTTTAATCATTGAATACTCACCACTAACATTATAAGCAGCTAATGGAAGATCAAACTCTTTTTTTAAAGATTTGATTATATCCAAATATGCTAAAGCAGGTTTTACCATTAAAACATCCGCTCCCTCAACAATATCGAGTTCTGATTCACGAATAGCTTCTCTTGAGTTGGCAGGATCCATCTGATAAGATTTTCTATCACCACAGCTTGGGGCAGAACATACTGCCTCTCTAAAAGGAGCATAAAATGAAGAAGCATATTTCGCAGAATAAGACATGATTAAAGTATTTTCATGACCATTTTTATCAAGAATATCTCTTATAGCCATTACACGACCATCCATCATGTCAGAAGGAGCTACAATATCTGCACCAGCTTCAGCATGAGATAAAGCTACTTCTGCTAAATAATCTAATGTTTCATCGTTTAAAATTTCAATAGTATCATCAATTCCTTCATTTAAAATACCACAATGCCCATGAGAAGTATATTGACATAAACATACATCACTAATAACAACTAAATTTGTTTCTTCTTTAAATTTTCTAATAGATTTTTGAACAATTCCCTCATCAGAAAAAGCAGGTGACCCAATTTCATCTTTTGTTTCTTCTAAAGGCATCCCAAATATTATTATTGATTTCAATCCTTTTTTTTCCAATGATTTTCCAAATTCAACTGCATCATCAATAGAATATCTATATTCCCCGGGCATTGTAGAGATAGGTTCTTTTTCACCATTTTCAATACCTTCTTTAATAAAAATGGGATATATAAGATCTTCTTTATTTATCTTTGTTTCTCTGAAAATATCTCGGATTTCAGGAGACTTTCTAAGTCTTCGCATTCTTGTAATTGGAAAATTCATCATTTCACCTTTAGATAAAAATAATCATGAAATTAGACTATTTAATAGATATAATTATAAATTAATAAATATTACTTAAAAAATTAAACTTTTAATAAATATTATTTCACAAACATATTATTTCACAAATATACATATATTAATAATAAAATAAAACTTTTAATAAAAATTATTTCATAAATATATTATTTAACAAATATACATAATTAATAATAAAATTAAACTTTTATTAAAAATTATTTTATAAATATAATATTATTTTATAAATACACATATATTACTAATAAAATTAAATTATTTAATATATATTTATCTTAAATTCATTAAGTATTTTATCATTTAAACCATATGGCTTTTTTGAATAATATCTTTTAGCATGTTCAACAATCAAAGCATGATATTCTTGAAACATATTAACATCTCCTAAAAAATTAGTTTCAAAAAAATTCTTAATTGACATATAATTATCATTTTCTTTAATATAACCCAAATAGCTAAATATTCTTTTTGTATAAGCATCAATCTTGAACTGTTTCTGTTTATGGGCAAAAAGAAGTATGGAATCAGCTGTTTCATTTCCTATTCCTTTAACTTTTAAAAGAGATTCTCTTGAAGGTACTTTATCTCTTTTCTCCCCCTCTCTTTCTAAATTCATGTAAAATTTAGCTATATTTTTAAGATATTCAAACTTTTGATTTACAAACCCTGCACACCTAATAGCATCTTTAAAAGAATTTTCATTACTTTCAGCAAAATTTAAAATAGAAATAGGATTAAAATCAATCAATTTGCTTAAATTAATTAATGCTTGTTCTACTGAAGGCCATGCCGTATTTTGAGTAAGAATTGAACCAATAATAACTTCAAACTTCTGATCATTATTTTTTGGAAAATCATAATCTTTTGGATGATAACCATTAATCGCCCCAGTTTTAGTAGGATTAACACCAATATATCCAATAAATGGCCACCAACCTTGATAAGAATAAGTTTCAAGAAGTTTATTATATATCAAATTTATATTATTTTTATACATACAACTCATTATACAATTAATTATTTTATTTATTATAACTGTTTTTTCATTAATATATATTAATAAATTTTTATTTTAATTTTAAAGAAAATTAATTTTTAAATATAGCATCAAAAAATAGGATAAAAAGATAATTATTAGTTTTAAAAATAAGATTAAATAGATTAAATAGATTAAATAATTATTTTCTATGGTTAAGCCATTTTCTATGATTAAAATATTTTATATGATTAAGCTATTTTCTATGATTAAAATATTTTATATGATTAAGCTATTTTCTATGATTAAAATATGATTAAGCTATTTTCTATGATTAAAATATTTTATATGATTAAGCTATTTTCTATAATTAAAATATTTTATATGATTAAGATATCCTATATGGAAAAACTCCTTTATCTTTGTATTCTTTTTTTAACCATGATTTTAATATTGTTTCAGAAATTCCATATTTTCCATTTCCCATGTTTTCAATAAAACCAATATTTTGAAGTTTATTTAAGTGCCTACCCAATGAACCAGAAGTCCTATTTAATTCATTAGCAATCATTTTCCTTTCAGTAACATCATTTATTATAGTGGTAATAATCTTCTGTTCAACTAAGTCCAATCCACCCCATAGTTGTTTTAAATGATCTGCAAGAAATGGCAAGCTATTAATAAACTCTTTTTTAACTGTTTTATCATTTAATTGGAGATTTTTTGGAAGTAAATTCGCAAAGGTATTTACATAGTAAGGAATTCCTTTAGTACAGCTATAAAACCTTTCAAAACCATCATCTTCAAAGTTTAATGATTTTAATCGTTCATTTAAATAATTTTTGACTGTTTCTTTTGTAAAGGGATTTATTGGAAAAGTTAACATTCTCCCCCCAAAAGCTCCTGTTTTACCAGATATTTTTTCAATTATTGTATCTTTAGAATTTAAAGATCCAGAAAAAATATATGCAACATTTCTTTGACTTTGAATAATACTTCTAAAAAACCATAAAAAACTATCTAAATTTTTTCCTAAGTCTTTTAAAACTTGAAATTCATCAATAATCATTATGACTCCTTTAATTTGATTTTGATTTTCTTCATAGATTTTTTGAGGCAAATTTAAAACTAAATTTAAGAGTCCAGAATAATCATCTTTAATCTCTGGAATAGGTATTGGATAATCTCCAAATTCTATGATTTTTTCAAAATGGAACTTATTCTTTTGAAAGTATTCTTTAATTCTAGGTATGAACCTTTTTAAGTGTTTTTTACTACATGCATCTATCCATGCAGTATAAAAATATTGCATTAAAGCTATTTCATCTAACTCTCCTACTTGATAGCTATAGCTATGGCTTAAATCTAAATAAGCTATTAAATAATCAGAGTCCATCTCATTTTTTATTTTTTTAAGAAGTGCGGTTTTTCCAATACCTCTAATTCCAGATAAAAGGATTGTTGGAGGTGTGCCTAAACTTGTTGTTTCTAAAAAGTTTTTGAGGTGCTCAATATCATCTATTCTATTATAAAATTCATCATTTTTTAACTGTGAATTTGTTCCCCATGGCAACTTTTCCATGATTTTTCCCCATTTGATATTTAATTTTTTAAATATTTTTATATTACAACATAATATTATTAATCAAAAATGATTATTAAAATAAATAATCATATATGATTACATACTCAAAAGTGATTATTAAAATAAATAATCATATATGATTACATACTCAAAAGTGATTATTAAAATAAATAATCATATATGATTACATACTCAAAAATGATTATATTGTATATTTAAATTTTATATTATATATAAGTTTTCAAAAAAGTGAAAAAATATTAGAAAAACTTAAGAAAAATTCTTAAAAACAAATTTGAAAAATAAATAAATAAATTTTTCAGAAAAAAATTTAAAAAATAATTTTAATTTAATTAAAAATACATAAATATTTATACAAATAAGAAAAAATAAGAATTAAGAATATATAGGATGATATAAGAGAAGATATAAAAATTAAAAAGATTAAGAATATTTATTTAATGAATAAATATACTAAATTCAAACTTTTTAATAGTATTTTTAAAGTTTTTTCTAAATATATACATTAATCAAAGGACGAATCAATTTGAGCTTAAAATTATCTGTTTTAGCAAGTGGATCTAGTGGAAATGTTATTTATATAGAAAGTGATGAAACTTCAATATTAATAGATGCAGGCTTAAGTAAAAAACAAACTGAAATTCTTTTAAAAAAAATTGGTAAGGATTTAAATAATATTAAAGCTATTTTTGTTTCTCATGAACATATAGACCATATAAGAGGCGTTGGAGTTATTAATCGTAGCCATAATACATTAATCTATGGAAATGAGGACACATTGAGTTGTAATAAATTTAAAAAAACAACAGGCATTATAAATCCTGATTCATTAATGGTTATAGAATCAGAGGAAAGTATTATTCTAGATGATTTAAAGATTACTGCATTTTCTACCAGTCATGACTCTATTAACTCTCAATTTTACATGATTGAACATCAAAATAAAAAAGTAGTGTGTTTGACAGATATTGGTCATGTTGATTCTAAAATTTTATCATTAATCCAATGTGCAGATGTTTACTTAATTGAAAGTAATCACAATGTAGATTTACTTTTAAATGGAAATCGTCCAGAATTTAATAAGCAAAGAATTCTTAGTAAAGTTGGTCATTTATCTAATGAGGACTGTGGAAGTGTTTTATCTAATTGTATCGATGAAAATACCCACACTATTGTATTATGCCATCTAAGTAATGACCACAACAATAAATCTATTGCATTAAAATCAGTCACAAATATTTTATCTGAAAATTGTAGTTTTTTTTCAAATTCTCTTAATATTATAGCTTTCACTCAAAAAGATGACCCTACTGATTTTATCAATGTTTAATAATTTTATTAAAATAATATAATTATATTAAATTATTATAATTAGTTTAATTATATTAAAATTATTATTATAATTATTATAATTATTATTAAAATTATAATTATATAATTTAACTAATTTCAATAAAGTAAATAGTTTAAATAAATTATAAACTAAGATTAGGTTCTATAACATCGATACCGTCATCTCTTAATATATCAAATGATTCCATGTGTTCTGTATGAATAGGATATAATTTTTCAGGGTTTATTTCACGAATCATATTTAAGATTTCTTCTCCACTACCATGCCCAGAAACATGCATACTATATATAGGAAGATTGAAATGATTCAACCAATTTTTAACCCTTTGAAAATCAATTTCCATCTCCTCATTAAAAGGTTCAGTAGCTGAATGAATGTATAATCCATTTTTTGGCTTAATATCAATCAGTTGATTAAGTTCAAAAAAATCACACCTAAAGATATATTTTTGAGGCTCTTCTCTTAAATCAGTATAATTAATTAAATTATCTCCTTCTAAAAATTCCCTTTCCCAAATATCATAATCACTTTTAAGCTCTAAATCACAAGAATCTAAGGTTTTCCAATCCCCATCAAAACATACATAATGCTCTCCAGAAATTAAACCTTGTTTTTTACGAGGAAAATAAACAATAATATTAGAATCATCCAATTTTGGATATTTATCATTTTCAATACCATTATCTTCTTCTAATAACTTTAACATGTAAGCTTGTTTAGAATTAATAGCTAAAATTCTATCAGTGGCTTTTGCAACATTATAAAAAGTTATAAGCCTATCTAAATCCCTAATTGGATAATTTACAATAACAATATCTTTATGATCTTTAATTAAACTAATAGCTTTAGTTTCGATGTCTTCCTCATTTCCCTTACTGTTTTCATTAATTCGTGTTCCCTCACAAAGCATTATAGTAGGATTGAATTTACAAGATTTAGAAACGAATTTATCACTGAAACTTTTATTTCTACCATGAAAACGAATATCTCCACTATAAACAATAGCTTCATCATCATTTTCTAAAAAATAAGCAGAAGATCCTGGAAGAGAGTGATCAACAGGAATAGAAGTTACTTTAAATCCATTAATATCAAAAGGAGAATAAGGTTTAATTGTTACAATGTTTCTTTCAACCTTAGCTTCTTTACCAGTTAACTTTTTATAACCTTCACCTCTCTTTTTGGGAACATAATGAAAACTATTTTTAAGGTTCATTATTTCTCCAAAAGAAGATTTTCCTGTTTCTTCTAAAACTGATAAAATAATTTCTGACTCTTTTCTCATGAAAATAGGAATATCTTCCCTAAGATGATGAATATATGCACAGTGATCCATATGTGCATGTGATAATAAAACACCATCAACAGATGGTTTTTTATAACTCTCTAACCCACAATGTTTTAAATAATCTTCTCTATATATCCCTTTAATTTTAGGAAGAAGACCTAATTCAACAAAGTCCATTATCCCATTAAGCTTTCTTGGTTGTAAAAATTCCGAAAAATAATCCCCTGCTTTTGAAAAACTCATCCCAAAATCTAAAAATATTGAAGAATTATTTTCATTAGCTGAATTAGAATAGCGAGAATTATCAACTAATATTTTATTTCCACCGATTTCATTTACTCCACCATAAAACTTTAATGACATTTTAAAACACCAAAAATAACTATACAATTATATTATAAGGATTATCTTATTAAAATTTTATTAATATAACAATTTAATAATAAATATATTAATAAAAAAAATCTTTTTAATAAAAAAATCTTTTAAATAAAAAATCTTTTTAATAAAAAATAAAAAAGTCCCTATAAAAAAGAAGTAAATAGTTAAAAATTTTATTATAAAATTATTAAATTTAATTAAATTATTATAATACTTAATTTATAATATAATTATAAATTTTATATATAAATTTCATAATAATATAATAAAAATATATTTTATAATTAAAGATTTTTATAATTAAAGATTTAAATTATTTTTAAATTATTATAAAAATTATTAATAGAATATAAAATAAGTATCACACTTAAAAATAAAAAGAAACTATAATTTAATTATTTTAAATTATTATAAATAAATAATGTATTAAAAAATTAAATTATAGATTCAAAGAGGAATTTTATGACAAACACAACAGGAAAAATGTTTTCTATAACAAGTTTTGGATCCAGTCATGGAAAAGCTATTGGTGCAATAGTCGATGGATGTCCAGCTAACTTAGAGCTAAATGAAGAAGATATTCAAAATGAACTTAATAGGCGAAAACCTGGAACTAGTTCTATTACAACTCCCCGTAAAGAAAAAGATAAAGTTCAAATATTATCTGGAATCTTTCAAGGTAAAACTGATGGAACTCCTATAACAGGAATTGTATTTAATGAAGACCAAAGATCAAAAGATTATAGTTATCTTGAAAATACTCCTAGACCAGGACATGGAGATTTTACATGGATGAAAAAATATGGGAACTATGATTACAATGGAGGAGGTCGTGGAAGCGGCAGAGTTACAATAGGGCATGTTATAGGCGGAGCTGTAGCTAAAAAACTCTTATCTAAATTTGGAATCAAAGTTTTTTCCCATGTCATTCAGGTCGGAGATATAAAAGCTAAAAAAGTTAATATTAATCTTATTGAAGAAAAAGCATCTGAAAATGCCGTTCATTGCGCAGACCAAAATACAGCTAAAGATATGGAAAAATTAATTTTAGATTATAAAAATAAAGGAGATTCCATTGGAGGAATTGTTGAAACAATAGCTATGGGAGTTCCAGCAGGAGTTGGAGAGCCTATTTTTGGAAAATTAGATGGGGAATTAGCTAAAGCACTTATGGAAATTGGTTCTGTTAAAGGTGTTGAGATCGGTTTTGGTTTCGATGTAGCTAATTCAACTGCTTCACAAATAAATGATGAATTTTATATCAATGAAAAAGGAAATATTGGAACTACCACTAATACCTCTGGTGGAATATTAGGTGGTATAAGTGATGGAATGCCAATTATAACTAGAATAGCTGTTAAACCAACTCCTTCCATTTCAATGTTGCAAAATACAATAAATCTAGATACTTGCAAAGAAACAAAACTTGAAATCAAAGGAAGACATGATCCTTGTATATGCCCAAGAATAACAGTTGTTAGCGAATCTGCTGTAGCAATTGTTTTAGCAGATCAGATGATAAGATCAGGATTTATTAATCCGTCTAAGATAACTAATTAAAATATAATTTAATTATATTCTACTTTGAGTATATTATAATTTAATTTAAATAATATTTGATTTTATTTTAATTTAATTATATTCTACTTTGATTATATTCTAATTTAATTATATTCTACTTTGATTATATTCTAATTTAATTTAAATAATATTTGATTTTATTCTAATTTAATTTTAATTTAATTTTAATTTAAAATAATATTTAATTAAATAAAATTAGAAAAATAGATTTAATAAAATAATTAATAAAAAATAAAATAATTAATAAAAATAAAAATATTAAAATAAGTATTCTAACCATTAGCTATACTCATTTTAACTAAATTATTATTTATATCTCCCCTACTTACAATACCGACAACTTTTTTATCTTTATTTAAAACAGGAATCACCTTAAAATGATGTTTCGATAATACAGACATAGCTTTTTCAAATGTATCCTCTTTTGATAAAGTATATAATCTTTTTTTAGAGTTCAATAATGCATCTTTAACTGTGTCATTTACCCTACTGTTTAAAACATCTTTTTGTGTTTCTTCCTCTACATATATACTATAAAAAAAGTCATGTGATTCTTCTTTAGGAACTAAATATCTTATTATATCACCAATTGTTATAATATCAATTATTTTACTTTCATTATCAACAACTGGAAGTCCACTAATCTTGTTTTTATCGAATATTCTTAATATATCAATAATTTTAGTTTCGGGATTTATTTTTATAACCTCTTTAACCATAAAATCTTCAACTTTGAAAGATCCAATAGTAGATTCAGTCGAAGCATCCATATCAGGGAGATGTTTCCTATTTAAGAATAAGAAAATAATAGAAGCCAAAACAAATAGTCCACCTACAATGAAAGGTAAATTAGGAGAAATATTCTCACCTAAAGCAGTTGCAAGAAGAGGGGCTATAGCAGAACCAATGAATCTTATAAAATTATATGCAGCAGATGTTGTTGATCTATCTTTACTACCGATACTCATCATGGCTGTTGTAAGTAATGTATTGTTATTACCCATTAAAATACCAGAAAATATTATTGCAGCTATGAGAACAACTTGATTTGAAGTGAAGATCCCCATTATGAAAAGAATAGCTACAAATAATGATAAAACATAATATATAGAATTATAAGTTCCATACCTCTCCCTAAGTTTGGGAGCCATGAAAATTGAAGATATAGCTACTAATATACCCCAACCCAAGAAAACAAAACCAATTCCTTCTGCATCTAATCCAAGTACAAATGGAGAATAAGCAAATAAAGTAAAAAATCCAAAATTATATAAAAATCCTAAAACACCAAGTACTAGAATATCCCTTTGTTTCATTAGTCTAAATGGTTCCAAGAGAGATTTATTTTTATTAAAATTTTCATTTATAATTTCTTCTTTTTTATTATTAATTGAATCATTTTTTAGTTCTGAAACTTCTAATTCATCTGATTTTTTTATTTTATTAGAATATTCTGTTTCATCATAATCATCCACTTCATAATTATTAATTTCATCTGACTTTGGTAGGAATGTTATTAATAATATGAAACCAATTAACATTAAAAATCCTACACCTATGAAAGGGTATTTCCAAGATATACCACCTAATAATCCCCCAAGAAGAGGACCAATTGAAAATCCTAGACCTAATGCTGTTTCATAAAGTATTATAGAACCACGAGTATCATTTCCAGAAAATTTAACTATTGCAGTTAGAGCTACAGCTACAAATAGAGCATTGCCTAATCCCCAACCCATTCTTAAGAATATTATTGTCCATACATTATCAGAAAGTCCTGATAAAAATGAAAATATAGCTATTAATATTACACCAATAATTAGTGTCCTTTTAATACCCAATTTAGAAGAAACTACATCAGTCACCAACATAGCTACTGCCATTACAGCACTGTAGGTTGTAAAAAGCATTGCAACCTCTGTTTGTGAGGCACCTAATTGTTGCGAAATCACAGGCAATATTGGGTCTACAAGCCCTAAACCCATAAAAGCAGTTATAGCTGCAAAAAATACAGCCCATACAACTTTTGGTTGTTTAAAATTGTCTTTAAAATTATTATTTGAATTATATGACGTTTTTTTGTCCTCCTATT
>JADHEF010000117.1_pt1 | contig 91490 bp, 91 predicted proteins | sample 8952391 | NCBI WGS metagenome assembly JADHEF01 (sample SAMN16124439, study PRJNA663245) | bioreactor sludge metagenome | isolation source: sludge (nitrite) | place: India:Bengaluru | collected 2019-02-28
TACTACATATATTTAATGAAATATTCAATTTTTACTAAAATTAACAGCCTTATATATAATAAATATCAATAAAAGCAATTGTTACTTAGCAGCATTTTTGCCTAAAATACAGCAAGAGTAACTAGAACCATATTTTTTAGGTAGCTGTCGCCATGACCTTTGTTGTCACTGAAAATTGTATTAAATGTAAATACCAAGACTGCGTAGAAGTTTGTCCGGTAGATTGTTTCTACGAAGGTCCAAATTTCCTCGTGATTAATCCAGATGAATGTATTGACTGCGCATTATGCGAACCTGAATGCCCGGCAAATGCTATTTTCTCGGAAGATGAGTTGCCTGAAGGTCAGGAAGTCTTTATTGAGCTGAATGCCGATCTTTCACAAAAATGGCCAAACATCACTCAAATTGGTGACCAGCCTGCCGATCGTGAAGAATGGAACGGTAAAGCCGACAAGTTACAATACTTGGAAAAATAAGACTGTTTCTGAGCCTGAAAAAGATCAGCATAGGCTGATCTTTTTTTATACTTAAAAAAACATTTGATTGCAATATTTTCAAATTTTATCCTTCAAATTAGATTAAAATAGCATGTATTTATAAATATCTGATTTCTATAATGAAGCATGTTTTAAAGGGCTTACTGGGCTTGAGCTTGGTCCCACTTGTCATGATTGGATGTAGCACATCTCCTCAGAAACAAGGGCAAATGCCCCATGGAAAACGGATCTTCATTCCTCAAGAACGCATTAGCCTTGAACGCCCAATTCCACCTAAAACAGTACCTTATGTTTATAATTCATGGATTGCCATCGGTGATAATTTACATCGTGTCCGTGAATATGAAAATTTTCTGGAACGTAATGGTGTCGGCAATATTATCCCAAGTTTCGAATTGTTGCGTTCTGCCCGTGACTGGCAAAAATGCGGCCGTCCACAATATATGATTCCTAACCGTGAATTGTGGAACAATCAAATTGCAACTTTACGTGTCTTTAAATACCTGGTTGCTGCCAAAGTGCTTACTGACTTTGAAGTGACCTCTGTTTACCGGGATTTGTCACTTAACCAGTGTGCCGGTGGCGCAAATTCATCACGCCACTTATTTAATTCGGCGATCGATTTCCGTATTGGGCCTGAAGTGCCCCAAGCAGAAGATTATGCATTTATTGAAAATAGCAAATTTAAATTATGTCAATTCTGGGTGCAGTACGGACAAAGCCTGAATATGGGACTTGGGCTATATGCTTCTGGTCAAATCCATATTGATACTCAAGGTTACCGCACCTGGGGTCCAGACCACTCACGCCACAGCTCGATGTGTAATTTTTAAAATCGTGTATTGCGGTAAAAAAGAGATCCTGCTGATCTCTTTTTTATTGCCCTATTTTCAATAAATCAAAACGATAAATTGCACTCTGAATGGAAAAGTTTAAAATGCATGCATCGCAACACAGGTGACCAGACTATGCAACAAATGTGGACAGAGATTGATGCTTACATCGATTCACATTTAATTCCAGAAGACCCCATTCTGCTACAGACATTAAAAAATACTGAAGATAAAGGTTTTCCAGATCACCTCGCAGTCGCACCCAATCAGGGCATGCTGCTGCAAATGCTGATTCAGATGAACAAGTGCAAACGTGTACTGGAACTGGGTACCTTTGCTGCCTACAGTACAATGTGGTTGGCTCGTGCGCTACCAGAAGATGGCTACATTCTGACCATTGAGGGTCGTGATACTCATGCAGCTTTGGGTCAGGAAAATATTGATCATGCCAAACTTCCGCAGACCATTGAGCTTAAGGTAGGGCGTGCAGCAGATGTATTAAAGGCATTGCCTGCAGATTTTGAACCATTTGACTTTGTGTTTATTGATGCCGACAAACAGAGTTATCCAGAGTATCTAGAACTCAGCTTAAACTTGTCCCATTCAGGGACTATTATTGTGCTGGATAACGTGATTCGTGCTGGCGAGATCATTAATCCTGCAAACCACAAACCTAGTATTGAAGGTATTCGCGATATGTTTGTCGCCTTGCAAGACCATCCTCGAATTTTGTCCTGTACTGCATTACAAACAGTTGGTAGCAAAGGACATGATGGCTTTGCACTTGCCATAGTGAAATAATATGACACAAAGGTTAAAAAACAATCTTTTTATTTTTTTTGTTTTTTATTAATAACTTACAGATACTGTCCATATAGTTATCCACAACTTATGCGGATAACTATGGGCAATTATTAATCAAACCTGTTAGATATTGACTCAGTTATTTCACCACCAGTAAGGGTACGGTTGAGTTTCGGAATATACTTGTTGCCACACTTCCCAAAAAGAATTGGCGAATCTTGCTGTGACTAAATGCACCCAGCAATATCAGTTGTATGCCATGTTCACTTTGGTATTCCAGTATATTTTCCGAAACATCGCCATAACGGTATTCAGTCACCACATCCATCCCGGCATCACGTAAATACTGCGAAGGTTCATTCAGTATTTCCGGATGATCACCTACATATAACAGATGGCACTGTAAGAGTCTTAATAAATCACTTTGTGCGACACGTTTCATCAGATTAACGCAGGTTGGTGAATATTCATAGGCAAAAATGAATCGTGTGGGTGGTTTAAACTGTTCCCCGACGGTCATTACGGTACATTTTGCACCACGAATAAAATTTTCTACATTACTGCCTATTGGTTTGTTTCGTTCCGCAGAACGCTCTCCGACCCGGCCAATAATGGCGATGTCATCTTCTTTAAGCACATGAAAACTTTGTTCCAGGAAATCGCCTTTTTCTTGCAGATGCGAGGCGCTAATCTCATACTTCTGCTGAATCATGTCAGAAATATGGGTTAAAAGATTATTGCTGTAATCCAGTGCCAGTTCACTTTGTTTTTGTTCAAGTTCTGCCAGTTCTTTCAGTAACATTGCATTACTTTCAAACCCGATCACCCCACTAATTTCCCCCAAATGATAACTAGCCGGGTAATAATCTAAAACCTGTAATAGTACCAATTCACGTTGTGTCTGCTTTGCAACCCATGCCGCAGCTTCAGCCACTGCATTTACACATGGAGAAGAATCAATACAAGCGATTACACGTTTCATTTTCGCCTCGCTTTTCGCCCATACAGGCTTTAAGTCTAATTGTTATTTTAACTTAGCATAACTCTTCACCGCTGTGCAGGCTTTTATGTAATTAAACTTACTCCCTGATTCATCTTCATTTTCTTGGATTTTTTAATCCCGATGACGAATAAACCTGGCCGGATTACCCGCAACAATAGTTGCCTTTTCAACATCCTTTGTGACCATACTGTTCATGCCGACAATGGCATGAGCATCAATCTTTATACCATCTTTAACACCCACATGCGCGCCTAGCCATACATCCTGACCAATCTCGATGCCCTGAGAACGTACCGCTTGCTGGTAAATGGGCTGTGCAAGTTCAATCCCGTGGTCAAAAGCATATAAATGGCAATATGCAGCTATACGGACCTGATCATGTAGCTTGATCCCCATGCGCCCACCATCGAGAATACAGTGATGGTTAATGGCCACTTCATTGCCAATTTCTAAAGGACCATGCAAGGTACAGTCTGCGGCAATAAAAGTATTGTCACCAATCGTGATTTTCCGGCCCGGCTCGGCAAAAATATGGGCCAGCGGTGAAATAAAACAGTTTTCACCAATTTCGACAGTTTCCATTTCCATCAAATAAGCCTGATATTCTTTTTGCCACTGTTCTGCCCAGCCGCGATTTTTCGGTTTTAATGACCAGTACAGCCACGGCATGTAATTTAAACGGTGCTTATGTTGTTCACGATATTTTAATAGCGGATCCTGTTCAGTCATGGTTCGGCTCTTCTACAATTTTCAGTTGTTCACGTCCGCGAGTCACATCCTGAATTTTCAGTGCCAAAGGCTGAATTTGATGAACTTGTAACAAGGCTTCGACCTGTACGCCTGTGGCAGTATATTGTTCTTGAAATTCGATGTTTTGGTGGTTCAACTCATACTGAAAAATAGCCCATTCATTAAAATGGGAGGCAAAGCTGACTTTCTTTTTTTCAATCAGTTCAATTTTTTCCGCCAGTACCAGGCACTGCCCTGCACAACCACCATAGGCCCGAACTAGCCCTCCCGTTCCGAGTTTAATACCGCCAAACCAGCGATTGACCAGAACGATGATATTGGTTAATTCATTGCCTTCAATGGTTGCCAAAATCGGGCGTCCAGCAGTACCTGATGGTTCACCATCATCATTAAAACGAACATTATGGCCAATTTTCCATGCCCAGCACTGATGTGTGGTGGTGATATCTTTATGGAACTCTAAAAAGTTTTTGACATCCTGTTCATTTTCGACTGGTGCAGCAATCGCCTGAAAGCGACTTTTTTTAATGTCTTCTTCGAAAGTAACGGATGAGGCAATCGTAAATGGCATAAATCTGGAATAAATAACAATACAGCAGCAGTATAGCCTGTTTTGAACCGCTTGCAGATACAAAAAAACCTCCTATAAAAGAAGGTTTCTTAATAATTAAAAATATTTAAACTTAAATGATACTGTAATTTATAAGATTAAATCATTCTGATTAAACTTTAATTAAACAGTAAAATCTTCACCCAAATAGACTTTGCGCACAGTGTCATTTTCAAGCACTTCTTGCGGTGTACCCTCTGCAATTACCGCACCTTCACTGACAATATAGGCATGCTCACAAATCGCCAATGTATCCCGTACGTTATGATCGGTAATCAGTACACCAATTCCGCGGTCTTTAAGTTCACGGATAATATCCTTGATGTCCGCTACAGAAATAGGATCGACCCCCGCGAAAGGCTCATCCAGCAACATGAACTTGGGATCGGCCGCCAAAGCACGGGCAATTTCAGCACGACGGCGCTCACCACCAGACACACTCATCCCCAGTGAATCCTTAATATGCGTGATTTTAAAATCTGCCAGTAATTCATTTAAACGCTGTTGACGCTGTTGCTTGTTCAGATCTTTACGGGTTTCAAGAATCGCCATAATATTTTCAGAAATCGTCAGTTTTCTAAAAATTGAGGCTTCTTGCGGCAAATAACCAATGCCTTTACGGGCACGTTCATGCATAGCCAAGTCTGACAAATCAAGATCATCCAAATGAATCTCGCCTTTGTCCATCCGAACTAAACCCACCACCATATAAAAACTTGTGGTTTTACCCGCACCGTTTGGACCAAGTAAGCCTACAATCTGTCCACTCTGCATCTGAAAAGAGACATCTTTCACAACCCATCTTTTACTATAGCTTTTTGCCAGATGTTTAATACACAATGTTTGGGGCTGATTTAGCGGTTGATCCATTAATCACGTGCTCCTGGGAACGTTTTTGAGCTAGATGGTGGAATAATAATTTGTACGCGACCTGAAGATGAGCCAGTATTGTTCGGTGTACCTGTCGCTTCAACATCACCTTTATTCATGCTGTATTTCAAAGTATTACCGCGAATACTTGCCCCATCCTGCTGTAAAAATGCATTGCCGGACAAGGTGATAATGCCAGTTTGGGCATTATAAAGAATCTTTTGTGCCTGACCTTTCGCCAAGCCTTTATTGACCTCGGTTTGCTGTTGAAAACGTGCCGGACCGCCTGTCGCTGTAATGCTACTAATCTGTTTTTGACTGTTCAGATTGGCAACAATAGAGTTGGCTTGCAATCTCATGGTGCCCTGTTCGATGATGACATTCCCGCTATAGGTCGTCACCCCGGATTTTTCATTATAGGTGGCACGGTCAGCAACCAGTGAAATAGGCTGATTTCGGTCAGATGGAATGGCCAATGCCGCTGCCGACGAGAATACAACCAAACCGGCTAAAGCTGCCTGTTTAAGCAAAGTTTTAGACAATGTAAGCTTAAGATTGTGGTTCATATTTTCCTCGAATATTAAAAAATTCGTATTGACCGTCATTTAAATTGGCTTTCAGACCTTGGCTTACAAATTCAGCTTGCGGAGATTGCACAATGACCTGTTTATCTGTCTCAATTTCCCGGGTTTCAGGATATCCGGTTAATTCCTGGGTCTGAAACTGCATTTTGCCCTGTGGCATCAACTTGGTCGCCACGACATTTCCTGACAGAATCACCCGTTGATTGTCATCATAACTGTTCGCCACTTTGGCATAAAAAGTGGCATCAACTGCGCCATTTTTATACAGCGAGGCATTCAGGTTCTCGAGTTTGGCCGTTTCTTTTTGCATGTCCTGTTCCATACGGTCGACCTGAGCACGGGCATACAAATTACCGTTGTCATCGGTTTGAGTCAGGTTAATTTTTTCAGCGGAATAGGTCATGCTTCTGGCTGAATCAACCTCGAGCTTGTTGCCCTTACCACTGTAATAGTAGTAACCACCACTTATAGCTGCAATTGCTATAGCAGTCAGGTATAAAACTTTTGTATCCATAAGTGTGGCACTTAACTCAAATTCAATGAATTGTTTAACAATTAATGTGGGGCAGCGGTATAGGTTTCAAGCAGCTGTTCATAAGCCCCTTTGGCCGTCAGAATCATGTCGCAGATTTCACGCACTGCACCACGACCACCCATGGCCTGCCGTCAGAATCATGTCGCAGATTTCACGCACTGCACCACGACCACCCATGGCCTGAGTAACAAGGTCAGCACGGCGTCGAACTTCGACATGACCATTGGGAACAGTCACTTTCATACCGGCAATGGCAAATGCCGAAAGATCAGGCCAGTCATCGCCCATATATAAACAGTCTTCTGGAGCAACATTCAATTGGGCACAGGCTTCGCGTAATGCAGTGCCTTTGTCTTCACGGCCCTGGAAAACCAGGTCTACACCCAAGTCAGACATGCGCTTTTCTACAATATTGCTTTTACGTCCAGTAATAATAATGACTTTTACACCGGCTTTCTGTACGAGTTTCATACCTAAACCATCACGGATATCAAAGGACTTGATTTCATCCCCGGTATTGGTCAGGGTGACAAAACCATCACTCAGAATCCCGTCGACATCAAGAACCAAGGCTTCAACATAACGTGCCTGTTCCAATAAAATATAAGATGCCATTTATTAATTTACCCCGGCTTGAATCAGGTCATGCATGCTAATCACACCAATGACCTTATTTACATCATCTACAACAACAAATTGATTGATTTTCTTTTCGTTCATGCGCTCTAAAGCTTCAACCGCACGCGCATCTTGCGAAATGGTCAATGGATTTTTAGTCATGACCTCAGAAACCGGCAATTTCACATCAAAGCCTTGTTGCTTATCAATTAAACGACGTAAATCACCGTCGGTAAAAATACCCAATAGAACGTCATTTTGATCGACAATTGTGGTTAAACCTAGGCGTTTGTTTGAAATTTCGTATAAAACCTGATTCATTGGTGTATCTGGAGAGACTTTTGGCAATTCTGTACCTGTGTGCATGAGGTGTTCGACATGTAACAACAAGCGTTTACCTAATGCACCGGCTGGATGAGACAGCGCAAAATCATCAGCAGTAAAACCACGTGCATCCAGCAAGGCAACCGCCAAGGCATCGCCTAAAGCCAGAGTTGCCGTGGTGCTTGAGGTCGGTGCCAGACCCAGTGGACAGGCTTCCTGAATATTTCCCAAGGTTAAAGCGACATCGGCATTTTGCGGCATAGGGCCTTTGTTGTCGCCACTAATGGTAATTAGAGGAATTTCCAGACGCTTGATTAATGGCATGAGCATCATGATTTCATCACTCTTGCCCGAGTTAGAAATGGCAATCAGCACATCGCCAGGAACCAGCATGCCCAAATCGCCATGTCCCGCTTCACCTGGGTGCATAAAGAATGACGGCGTACCTGTAGAAGCAAAGGTTGCTGCCATTTTACGGCCGATATGCCCTGACTTCCCCATACCGGTAATGACTAAACGCCCTCGACACTTCAAGATGATTTCACAGGCACGACTAAAACGATCGTCAATTTGTGTTGCCAATATTTCCAGTGCTCGTTCTTCTATACGCAAAGTTTCTAATGCAACTTTTTGAAAGTCTATTTGATTTGGCATATTTGGTGGGTTCAAAATAGGTTTACCTTTACTCTATACAGAGTTGATTCAATCAAGCAAAAAATAATTTTCGCAATTTTATCATATCTATGCAAATGTCACGTTTCTAAATTACAAGATTTCAATAATTGTGCAGAAATTATGGTGAGTAAAACTCAGGTTTATCGCGAACGTCATCCTTACTCTCTTCAGGTCATGTGTCATGAATCATTCTGCATTTATGTAAAGCTGAGTGTATATTATGAAACTTGGTTTATTATTTAATTCTCATATGAAAAATACGCTTTCTGATCACAAGCAAATTGGTGTGGTTGCCACTTTTCCTGAACTGGTCAATTCCAAGTTTCAAGGAAATATGAATGCCATGTGCTGGTATAGAAATCTGGCTGGTGATTTTAAAGAGATTGTGACTAAACTTGAATTAAAAGAGAATATTACAGAAATTTCTGTGGAAGATCTTTTAGCGCTGCAACTTTCAGAACAAGGTCATCTGGCTCGGGAAATGATCTTAAAAGATATCCAGCTATTAACCGATTTCGGAGCATCCCCATCTCTTAATTTACTTAAAAGTTATGAACGGGATGAAGAGCTGGATTTCATTGCAACAGATGTGTATTCCTATCACGTTGACCGCTCACCTATAGAAACCGATACTTTCTTATGTACTTATTCTGGTTGTGCCAGTGATATTTTGCCAAATGATCAGGTTGAGCAAAAGATTTTGATTCCCGAATTAAGAGCAAAGCTGAAAGACTTACATGATGGTCCAGAAACTGAGTTCGAAAATTTCCTGGAAGAATATTTCTTTGATTTGCATTATGCCCCCAAAGCGGATGCAACACCGATCAATTTAGGCCAGGGACATCTTTGGCGTTTGGCTGTCGATCATCCAACGCAGCCCGTTTTGCCTTGCGTGCATAGAGCGCCTGCTGAAGCGGGTGAATACAGACTTCTCTTGATCTGTTAAATATTGATGAGATATAGGGCTCACTTGATCTATAAGATTTAGATGTTACATCTGTCTGTTTATTCAATGCTCTGCTCTTGAATGCTCTAGAGGAACGGGACAGATTGGTCCGTATGAACTCACATTCCCGCTATACAACTATTTTGATTGCTGAATTGTTATTTTTCAGGTATCGCTGATTATTTTCATGAGCAGTGTGCTTTCTTAAGCCATAAGTAATGACATTAAATTTTCATATCGAGTTTTATATTCCCTAAAAAACTTCTGCATTTTTTCGTTTTAACTTTATGAAAAAAAATGCTTAGGTTAAGATGAGCCATCTTTTGTAAAAGCATCTTAGAAGACCTATGCAGCCATTTGTTCTATATAACTCAGAGCAACGTAAAAAAGTAGAATTCGTACCTCGTAAAGAAGGTCATATCGACATGTATGTCTGCGGTATGACCGTATATGACTACTGTCATATTGGGCATGCTCGAGTGATGGTTGCATTTGACTACATTATCCGTTTCCTGCGCAGTCAGGGCTGGAATGTAAAATACGTACGTAACATTACCGATATTGACGACAAAATTATTAAACGTGCCAATGAAAATGGGGAAAGCATTACAGCTTTAACGGATCGTTTCATTCAAGCAATGAATGAAGATGCTGAAAACTTGGGCTGTCTGCATCCAGATGAAGCCCCTCGTGCGACTGATTACATCGACCAGATGCAAAGCATGATTGGTAACCTAGTCAATAAAGGCACTGCTTATCCATCATCAAATGGTGATGTGTATTTTGAAGTGGAAAAATTTGCCAAATATGGCCGTCTTTCAGGCCGTAAACTGGAAGATATGCAGGCCGGTGCATCTGAACGCGTTGATGTTGAAGTAGAGAAAAAACATCCATTTGACTTTGTGCTGTGGAAACATGCCAAAGAAAATGAACCGTCTTGGGCTTCACCTTGGGGCAATGGCCGTCCGGGCTGGCATATCGAATGTTCGGCAATGTCAACTTGCTGCCTAGGCAATCATTTTGACATTCACGGTGGCGGTTCAGACTTAATGTTCCCGCACCATGAAAATGAAATTGCCCAATCAGAAGCATCTACGGATGAACAGTATGTGAATTACTGGATGCATGTCGGTTTCATTAATGTTGATGGCGAAAAAATGTCTAAGTCTTTAGGCAACTTCTTTACCATTCGTGATGTGATGGAAAAATTCCACCCTGAAGTGATCCGTTACTTTATTGTGTCTTCACACTACCGCAGCCCAGTGAACTTCTCGGATGTGGCATTAAAAGAAGCCAAAACAGCCCTTTCCCGTTTCTATCATTCATTTAAGGCTTATCAGCAGGTCTACGGTGAAAAAACCGTAGAAACTCTGGATGATGCATTGGTTGAACGTTTTAATACTGCTATGCGTGATGACTTCAATACAGCAGAAGCCATTGCTGTACTGTTTGAAATCAACAAAGAATTCAACCGTGCAGTGAAAGACGAAAACCAGGAGCAGGCAGCGGTTTATTATTCAACTTTACGTCACCTTACCAATATTCTAGGTCTGGTTCAGTACAATGTTGATGACTTCTTGAAGTCTGATATTGGTCAGGAAGCATTAGGTTTATCTGAAGAACAGATTGAAGATTTGATTCAGCAACGTAAAGATGCGAAAAAGGCCAAAGAATTTGCCAAGGCCGATGAAATTCGCCAGTCTTTACTGGATCAAGGTGTGGTTCTGGAAGATACACGTCAAGGCACTATTTGGCGTCGTGCTGATTAATTAATCATTTGGAAGCATAAAGAGTTGACAGTTAAAAGAAACTCTCTATAATTCACTTCCATATTGCGGGAATAGCTCAGTTGGTAGAGCATAACCTTGCCAAGGTTGGGGTCGGGAGTTCGAGTCTCCTTTCCCGCTCCAGAATATGAAAAGCCCAGATCAATTGATCTGGGCTTTTTTATTTATTAATCTCATTAAGTTTTAAGCTGAATATACGCCAAACCCATAATGATAGTTCCACTTAAACTTTTTAGTAAAATACACAAGATCGTTTGCCCTCGCATAGATGGTTTAGAAAATTAATTAAAATAATTTACAGGCTCAATAATAAATCATAAAAGATACATTTTTATCCTTTTTCCTTTCCACATTCCGGCTATGTTAAGCTTTGAACAAATAATAAATATTGAAACAAGAGGACAGCATCATGGAGTATTACCAGCACATTCTAGTTTCTGTCGATGACTCGCCCATTGCCGTAGCCGCAGCTGATCAGGCCATGGTGTTAGCCAAAGCTTTTGGCAGTAAAGTGACCATTGTGAGCGTAGTGATTATTGATCCTTTAACCAGTGTCAGTTTTTATAAAAATGTTCCCGGCGTCACTGATTATTTTATGGAAGCTCAAGCTCATGCTAAAAATATATTGGCCGAGCTAGGTGCCAGATTTTCCGAAGCAGGTATTCCAGCAGAAACCAAGCTTTTAGCCAAACAATCCCCTAGTGAGGCCATTGCTGAACTTGCCGATGAACTAAAGGCCGATTTGATTGTGGTTGGATCGCATGGCCGAACCGGTTTGAAAAAAACCTTCATTGGCAGTATTGCCCAAGATATTCTGACCGCCAGTCATGTTCCTGTGCTTGTGGTTAAACATACCCAATAACCCTTTTACTCTGCTTTTTTATGCCATTAACCTATCACTTCTGAGTTAATGGCTTCACGCAATTGGGCTTAAAAACTGTCTTTTAAGGATTTGTGTTCTGCTCAGCTGACCTTATTGCTGCACTCATTTTAAAACACTTAGATTAGCATTTAAAAACATAGACATGAGCCAAGCAATCATCTCGCAGATTCTATAAAAAACATCAAACTACGACCATAAACCTATACGCATAAACGTGATTAAGACATAAACTTTGTTCACAATTTTTTATAGACATTCAAAGAGCAAAACATGTCACAACAAGATTTTGAAAATGGTTTAAAAGTTCGCACCGAAGTCATGGGCGAAGCTTTCGTAAAACGTGCACAGGACAATACGGTACCCTTTACCCAGCCTTTACAGGACTGGATTAATGAACATGCCTGGGGTTCAACCTGGCAACGCGAAGGCGTTCTTCCACGTAAATATCGTTCACTGATCACCATTGCTTTTTTAACCGCACAAAAAAGCCCCACAGAACTTAAGGGACATGTTCGTGGTGCACTCAATAACGGTGCAACAGTAGAAGAAATTCAGGAAGTGTTATTACACAGTTTGCCCTACTGTGGCGCTCCTGCCACCCAGGAAGCCTTTCGTGCTGCACTTGAAGTCATCAATGAATATCAAAAAACTGAATAATATAATTTGATATTTATAGAAATGGTTTAAGCAGTTTAGCATTTAAATTGCTTAGGCTATTTTTATTGTTGACGATCTGATTCAACCGCAATCCATTGAATTGCGCTGTAATTGACCTTGACTTAACTGCAAAGTTTCCGCTTCCAGATATTCCAGTTCTTCGGGATGATGTGTGACATAAATCACTGGCAAATCCAGCTCCTCTTTTATCCGTTTAAAAAACGGTAAAATTTGCTGTTTTAAGCTACGGTCCAGTCCCGTTAAGGGTTCATCCAGAAGCAATAAATGGGGGGAAGATAGCAGTGCCCGCCCAATCGAGACCCGCTGTGCTTCCCCACCAGAAAGCTGATGGGCCTTACGTTGTATCAAGGTGGTCAAATCCAGCAATTCGACAATGTCATCAAACTGGAACTTTCGTTCTGACTTATCTACTAATTTCTCTGCATAGCGTAGATTCTGCTGCACATTCATATGTGGAAACAGCAAGGCATGCTGGAAAATTAAAGCGATTTTGCGCTGATACATCGGGATATGAATATTCTGCCGGGTATCTATTAACAGCTGTTCATTCAACTGGATATAGCCTTGTTGTGGCTTGAGCAAACCCACAATATTTTTTAGCAAGGTACTCTTGCCACTCCCTGATGCTCCGACAATGCCTAACAGTTGCTGCTGCATCTCCAGTTCAACGTTCAGGCTGAAATCACCCTGCTGATAGAGAAAATCACATTTCAACATATCAGGCTCCCAATTTCCGTTGATATTTTTGCAAAATAAAATAGTTCGCAATCAGGGCTGAAAATGCCAGAAATAAAGATAAGACCACCAGCCGCATGGCAAATTCTTCGCCATTGGGTTGTTGCAGCAAGGAATAAATCGCGATTGGAATGGTGCGGGTCTCATCTGGAATATTGCCGACAAAGGTAATGGTGGCACCAAACTCTCCCAGACTTCGGCTAAAACACAGAATGCTCCCGATCAGCATGCCCGGCAGTGCCAAAGGCAGGCTAATACTGCAAAACACCCTGAACGGGCTTGCTCCCAACGAGCCGGCCACCTGTTCTAATTGCCGGTTAATCAATTGAAAAGACAGGCGAATCGGCTGCACCATCAAGGGAAATGCCACAATCATTGATGCCAGTACCGCCCCTTTCCAGTTAAAGGCCAGTTCAATCCCGAGCGCATTCAGATATTGTCCAATCCAGCCTTTATTGCCAAACAGCAGCAACAGTAAATAGCCCAAGACCACAGGCGGCAGCACCATCGGTAATTGCAAACATGCTTCAAGCAAAAATTTCAGCCTGAATTCATGGCGTGCCAATGTCCAGGCCAAAGCCACTGCAAACGGTAAACAGATGACCGTTGCCCAGAAGGCGACTTTTGCGGAAAGATATAAGGCACTCAGTTCTTCGGGACTGAACATTGCGTGGCGATCTCCCTATGGTTGATTTATAGATTAATTCATGCGAAATCCATATTTTTGAAAGATGCTTTTTGCCTGTGAACTGCTTTTCACAAATTTTTCGAACTGCATTGCCTCTGCATTTTTCTCGCCCTGCTTGGTCAAGGCAATCGGATAAATAATGGGATGATGCGAATCTGCGGGAAAAGTTCCGATTATTTTCACTTTCTGGCTAATAAATGCATCCGTTTTATAAACAATGCCTACCTCACACTCACCCCGCTCTACAAAAGCCAAGGCTGAACGAACATCATCCGTTCCTACAATGCGGCTTTTGAGCTGAGCCAGCCAATTCAGCTTGATCAAACTCTGTTTGGCATATTTACCCGCAGGTACTGACTCCATTTGTCCTGTACATAAATGCCCTTTAAAGGCTTGGGCAAAATTAAAATTGGGCTGTGGCTTAAATGCAATATTTAAATTTTTCGGGCTAATGACCACCAGCTGATTGAACAATACGGGCTTGGCCCTATTGTGATGAATGAATTGCTTTTTAATCAGATAATTCATCCAGTCCAGATCTGCAGAGAAAAAGAGGTCACTGCTGGCACCAGCTTCAATCTGTTTGGCAAGTGCTGAGGATGCACCAAATACCGCTACAACATCCGTTTTCGGATGCTGCTTTGCATACAATTTTTTAATGTCGTTAAGGGCATTACTCAGACTGGCTGCTGCGTAGATTTTTACCGTGCCTGCATAGGTAGAGGAAAATGTAACTGACAAACACGCTGCTAAAAACAGGGATTTTTTCATCGATATTTTCCTTCTCAGTGAATAAACAGACCTTGCACGATTTGCCCTTTAGATAATGCAGCTCCCGCAGGAATCCTGACCAGACAATTGGCCTGCATTAAATTGCTCAGCATATGTGACTGCTGTTTGGACAAGCTCCGGACTTTGAGCAGTCCCTGATCAAAACTGGCCGACATTCTTAAAAAACGTTCTCGGCTATCCATTTTTAGCTCATGGGTCAACACGACGCTAAACCAGTCCGGTTGCTGTTTCTGTCCTTGCAAAGCCCTTAACAGGGTTGAAGTATAAATTTGCATGCCTACATAAACTGCTGCCGGATTGCCCGGCAGTCCAAGCAGATAACAACGTGTGCGATCAGGGCGTGTTAATTCTGCAAAGAACATCGGCTTGCCCGGCTTTTGTTTCACTTTCCAGAACAGCTGTTCAAAACCCAAATCGAGGGCTACCGGTCGAATAAAATCATAATCTCCAACGGATACACCACCGGTGGTTAAAATCACATCATGGCTTTCCGATAATTCCTGGATTAAGGCTTTCACGGCATCTTCTGTATCAGCCACATGGAAAATTTCAACCTGCTGTCCTGCATTTTGAAACCAGGCCTGAATCAGGGGAGCATTGGCATCAAAAATTTTTCCTGCTGCAAAATCCTCGATGCTGCTCGCGACTTCATCTCCCGTAATGACCACTGCAACTTGGGGATAGCGAAAAACTTCAACCTTTTGAATGCCTGCCATACTTAAGGAGGCAATTGCACCTACTGAAAGGAACTGTCCTTTGTGGGCCAATAATTGTCCAACCGAAATTTCTTCACCCACATTGCGAATATCGGCATGAGCATGCAGGTTTTCGACTATTGCGATTTTGCCTGAATCGATGAGCTTGACGATTTCCTGACGTGCCACCGTGGTGGTTCCATAGGGAATTTTGGCGCCAGTAAAAATCCGTACGGCTTGCCCTGCCTTAAGTTGTAATTCGGACGAATGTCCGGCTTGAATTTCACCGATCAGTTTAAATTCGCTATGCGGCTCAATGGCAGATTGGGCGCAAATTGCATAGCCATCTACAGCGCTTTGCGAAAATAAGGGCAGATTAATGGCAGAATAAACCTCTTGCGCCAAATAGCGGTTTAAAGCCCCATTTAACTCCAGACTTTCCGTGGCCAGTCCCTGAGTATGCTGCAAAATTAAATCCAGGGCCTGATCTACCGTAATCAGGCCATGCTCTGCTCCACATCCAGACATGATGCTATTCATTGGTACCCCCCTGGATGGGGAATATTTTTCTGGACATCAAATAAATGTACCAATGCCGGCAAGACTGCAATCAACGATTCTTTCGCCCCCTGACGGCTACCCGGTAAAGTCATTACCAGACTGTTATCAATATAACCGGCTACACCGCGACTTAAAGCCGCATAAGGCGTACGCTTTTGGCCAAAACTGCGCGAGGCTTCCATCAGTCCGGGAATTTCACGTTTTAATAAAGGCTGCAGGGTTTCCACGGTTAAATCTTTTGGTCCCAGACCCGTTCCCCCAACGGTTAAAATTAGCGGATAGTCATTTTTTTGCTGTTCAATCAAGGCCAGTAACTGTTCCGGACTGTCAGGAATGACATGGTAAGCAATATCGCTAAAATTGGCTTCCTGCAAAATTTCCCGCACATTCTGTCCTGCCGTATCCGGTTTCTTTCCTGCAGCAACGGTATCGGACAACACAATGATAGACGCAGGCAGCGCTTCTTTTAATACACGGGTAAAATGGGATTTGCCGCCTTTTTTCTTTTGTAACTTGACCTGATCCAGGCATAAATCTTCCGGTTCACAATGCGGTTTCAACATGTCATACAGCGTTAAACCGGCCAGACTGACTGCGGTTAAGGCTTCCATTTCCACCCCGGTCGGACCGATGGTTTCTACGGTTGCAATAATCTCGACATGGGCATCGAACAGTTCATATTCCACATCGGCACGGTAAATCGGCAGCGGATGACACAGTGGAATCAGCTCATCGGTGCGTTTCGCAGCTAAAATGCCTGCTATCCGTGCTGTCTTCAAGGCATCGCCTTTTTCAGTATTGCCTTGACGTAATAATTCAATGCAATGTGGCGGTGCATGCAAAATCCCTGTGGCTACTGCAGTCCGGTAACTTTCTGCTTTCATCCCGACATTTTTCATTGCATATTTCCTGAATTCATTTTTACTTTAAATATTGCTGTTGACTGACATCTACCCGGGTTCACTCAGTAGATGAAACTGTTTTTAATGATGGCAATGGGCATGATCACCGTGTGCAGGTTGTTTATCTGCATATTGTTTATCTGCATGATGATGGACATGCACCTGCTCCGCTGTATCTTTACGGATACAGCAGCCTTCTACATATTGACTGCTGCCATCCAGATAAAATTCCTCTTTCCATACCGGAACTTCATGTTTGACCCGTTCCACCGCTTCTTCACAGGCAGCAAAGGCTTCGCGGCGATGGGCCGCATAGGCCATGGCAATAATGGCTTTTTCACCAATAGCCAAAGCCCCAATCCGGTGAATCACCCGAACATAGGACACCGCATATTTGGCCTGAATCTCCTGTTCGATCTGACGGATCATTTTTTCCGCCACGGGTGCATAGGCGGTATATTTCAGCGCTTTAACCGCTTTACCTTCATGATGATTACGCACGGTTCCGATGAATACGCCAATTCCCCCACACTCGGGAAAATGTTCGATCGGGTCAAAACTGTCCAAGCTTAAGGCAGTATCCTGAATTCTGCAAAATGTTTTCAATAACGTCATTTCAGCCTCCTGCCACTGGCGATAACAGCACTAGCCTGCTGTCGATGCTTAATTGCGTCTGGCGTGAAATAATGTCTTCACCGATGGCACAGGCACAGCGTTCAATCATGGCAAACGCTGCCGGATAATCTTGCCCTACTTGAGCCAGTACCTGAGCAACCGTGCTGTATGGGCTACACATCATTTCCAGATTTTCCGGTAACTGGCGTTCTACCGCACCAAAGGCCTCAATTTTAATTTTGATCTGTGGCATCTTAACCTCCTATCATGTGCATGCTGATTTTTCGGCTGCTTTTATTCATGCGCTGATTTTCCAAACGTTGTGCTATGGCGTGATAACCTGATTCTTTGTTCCAGATATATTTTGATAACACGGCATGCAAACTCAGCACACTCAAAGGCTCAGAACAACCCAGGGCTTTAATTTCAGTTTTTAGATTCAGGCCTTGAGGAGCAAACAGGCAATTATAAAATTCACCCTGTGCGGTTAAGCGGACACGATCGCAAGTTCCACAAAATGAATTGGTGATGGTGGATATGATTCCAAGCGGATGGCCATCCATAAAATACTGTCGTGCCGGCTCTGAACTGGAGCGTGATAAATCACCTGGCTGTTGAATTACAGTAAATTCAGTACTCAGGCTATCTAAAATCTGCTGTTCGCTGACCACATGTTCTGATGACCATTTACGGTCACCATCCAGGGGCATAAATTCGATAAAACGCAGCATAATTTTTTGCTGAACCGACCAGCGTGCCAAAGGCAGAATTTGATTGTCATTGATCCCGTTCATCAATACACAATTGATCTTGATTGGCAGACCTACCGCTTGTGCTGCATGAATTCCTTCCAGTACGGGAGATAACTCTTTTTGTGTCAGCTGTTTAAATTGATGTGCATCCAGACTGTCTAAACTGATATTTAAATCATCCAGTCCGGCCTGTTTTAAAGCCTGTGCATATTGTCCAAGATAATGCGCATTGGTAGTCATGGAAATGCGTTTTAAACCCAGCTTTTTTAGCTGTTGTAGTTGTGCAATAAAATGCACCACGCCTTGACGCATTAAAGGTTCGCCACCGGTAATGCGAATAGATTCGATGCCACGACGCACCATAAAATCACAAAAATGATAAAGCTGTTCAAAACTGAGCAAATCGTGTTTTTTCATCCATTCAGGGTGTTCCGGCATGCAATAGATACACTTGAAATTACAGCGATCGGTCACTGAAATTCGTAATTTGCGCTTGCTGCGACCAAACTGATCGACAAAACGCGCTTCGGTTTCAAGTTCTGTCATCATATTCATGTTGAACATCCATCTTCGAGCAACTTCCTGTTACCGCACAGCAATTGTGCGCAAGATTTAAAGTGCCCAATCTTGTTATTGTTAGAATTGCAATAAGTGTTCCAAGTTTGTGCCAAAGGCAAAAGATTCAGTTTTAATGCAGAAATTTAAGTTGTTGATGCTGCTGTAGCTCATCCAGTGAATTAATGCTGTGAAAAAACAGGGCACGATTTTTAAAACTTGCCACTTGAGCGTGCAAGTCGGCAAAACAGTGTTTTAGACTGCGCTGTTTTTGTTCGAGATGACTGATGAAGGTAGGTAGACTACTGCGTTTAAGCAGACAAAATGGATAGAGTGCCTTGCCGTTGATTTCCACATAAGCCACCTCTGCCAGACTGTTTTTGGCCAAAGCTTGATGCAACTTGAGTAGAACTCGTGAAGGGATATAGGTCACATCACAAGGGACAAATAGCACATAGTCGGCCTGTACATGTGCCCAGGCACTTTTCATGCCCATCAGTGGACCTAAAAAGCCGCTCTCATCATCCTGATAGCAATCAATACTGGGAATGATTTTCTGGTAAATCGAATCATCCCGGTGACTGTTAATCCAGACATGTGCCACATCGGATTTTAGCTGTTGATGGATTTTGATCAGTTGAATCTGGTCATCAAATTTCTGCAACAGCTTATTGATGCCATTCATGCGCCGTGCCTGCCCCCCGGCTAAAATCACCAGATCGGTGCTCGGATAAACAGCATTTTTTAAGGTTTTTCTCATTCTACCGCCTCCATTTGACAGGCTTTAATCAGACCACGAATTTCAGGCAGACATGAACCACAGTTACCGCCCGCTTTTAAACAGGCAGTGACCTGTTTTTCATTGGTTATATTTTTTTCTTTAATGGTTTCAATAATGCGGTTTTTACCCACCTTAAAACAGCTACATACCAATGGACCTTCATTATTTGCCATCGACATCGGTTGTCCGGCAAGTAATGCCTTGCGGTGCATGGCACTTAAACGTTCACGTTTAAACAGGCTGGCGACCCAGTCACGATCAGGCAATAAAGCCTTGGGAGCAATATATAGGCTAGCAATCAAATGCCCATCTTTCAGCACCACACTGTGACTGATATGGGCAGTCTGATCTTCAATATTCAGCCATTCAAAACTTTCATCCTGAAATGGTAATAGCTCTTTTAACTGCTCTGTGGTCTGGGTAAATTTTTTACGGTCGGCCAGTTCATAACGCACAGCCTTGGCGGTGATGATTTTGGTCCACCACACCATATTCTGAATGGATGATTGCACAATCTTTTCAAAGCCCTGACGTACATAGAGGACGCCTTGCCACTGATTGTAAAATGGCTGGATGATGACTGGGGTATGCTTAAATTCAGGCTCACCGGAAATGGCATCCACCACCGGATTGACTACTTTGCCAATCCGTGCATCGGACGCGACCTGGTCATTCCAGTGAATCGGTGCAAAAACCTGTCCACGACGGATGTTGTCACTGACTGTGGCGCGTAATATACAACTCCCCCATTTCGATTTGACTTCCACCAGCTCGCCATCTTTGGCCCCGTATTTCAAGGCATCATGTGGATGGATTTCACAAAATGGCTCTGCGCGATGACTACTTAAATTGGCAGATAAACTGGTACGGCTCATGGTGTGCCACTGGTCACGAATCCGCCCGGTATTCAGCACCAAAGGAAATTCGCTACACACCTGATTGACGGGATTAACTGCGCTAATGGCAATAAATTGGGCTTTGCCATCCGCATGACTAAACTGACCTTTGGAATAAAGTCGCGCTACACAACCATCTGCCTGATGTTTAGTCCAGACCGGCCATTGCACCGGTTTTAGGTCATCATATTGATTAAAGGTTAAATCTGTTAAGCCGTTTAAATTAAAATAGCGGAAATATGGCGTTATATCGCACTGGCTTAAATCTGCATTTTGATGTGCCGATAAACGGGCATGTTCCAGAAAAATGTCATGGCTATTGTTAAAATCAAAACCGCTAAAGCCCATGCGTTTTGCGACCTGACTGATCGCCCACCAGTCGGCTTTAGCCTGTTCTGGCTCTTCTAAAAATGCACGCTGTCTGGAAATACGGCGTTCAGAATTGGTGACTGTACCATCTTTTTCACCCCAGCCTAAAGCCGGTAACAGCACGTCGGCATATTGTGTAGTGTCGGTGTCTTGGCAAATGTCGGACACCACCACAAATTCACACTTGTCTAAGGCACGTTTGACCTGATCGGCATCGGGTAAGCTCACCACCGGATTGGTGGCCATAATCCAGATGGCTTTAATTTTGCCACTTTCTACCGCATGGAATAGATCAACCGCCTTAAACCCAGCCTGCTTGGCGATATAGGGACTTTGCCAGAAGTTTTGCACCAGCTGTTGATGGTTTTCATTTTCCAGCTCTAAATGTGCTGCCAGCATATTGGCCAATCCACCGACTTCACGACCGCCCATCGCATTCGGCTGACCAGTCATGGAAAATGGCGCTGCACCGAGCTTGCCAATTTTTCCGGTGAATAAATGGCAGTTGATTATGCTATTGGCTTTATTTACCCCTTGTGAAGACTGATTCACCCCCATGGAAAACAGAGTCATTACTTTTTCAGTTTGGGCAAATTTCTGATAAAAAACTTGCAGTTTTTCCAGTGAAATACCGGTACGTACCACGACATCTTCAATGGACGATTCAGTTTGGCTGTGGATCAAAGCTTGCTCTAAGCCGTGGGTATGTGCAGCAATAAAATCTGGGGCAGCATGACCATTTTGCGATAGATATTGCAATAAGCCGTTAAATAACTTGACATCCTGCCCCGGTAAAATCGGCAAATGTAAGTCTGCTGCTTCACAGGTGCTGGTAAAGCGCGGATCAATCACCACCACAAACAGATCACGTTGCTCTTTGGCTTGCATGATGCGTTGATACAATACCGGATGACACCATGCGGTATTGGAACCCACCAGCACCACCATGTCGGTATGTTCAAAATCTTCATAGCTTGCCGGTACAATATCTTCACCGAAAGCACGTTTATGTGCCGCAACTGCGGAAGACATGCAGAGTCGTGAATTGGTATCGATATTGGCTGTACCGAGGTAACCTTTAACGAACTTATTCACTACGTAATAGTCTTCCGTCAGCAATTGCCCGGACACATAAAAGGCAATACTGTCACGACCATATTGATCAATGCATTGCTGAAACTTATTGGCAATTAAATCCGTTGCAGTATTCCAATCGGTCTTTTCACGCTGATTTTTTCTGCCCAGCATAGGATAAAGAACGCGTGTTTCAAGCCCCAGGGTATCGGCCAGATTACTGCCTTTAATGCACAGTTTCCCGTAGTTGGATGGATGATTAACATCCCCTGCAACCGACACTTTTTGCCCTAAAGCAGTGTCCTGCACAGTCGCAGTGACACCACAACCTACCCCACAATAGGGACAGGTGGTATTGGTGATTTTGGTATTTATTTCTGTGGAGCTATGCAGTTCCATAACGGGAATACTATTCATGGATGCTCCTTTCTATCGAATAAATTCACTTGAATAATTTCTTCTATTTTCCAAGCTATCTAAATCTTTAGAGTTCACGTAAGCATGTATTCTGTCGAGGTGGCATGGATGCCACCGTTTCCCATCATTACAGGACGTAATGTATGGGAAACAAAGATTTTTGTTACTTTTGATCTTTCAAAAGTAAGATCATGCCTACGCAATTACTCTTTACTTATTAGTGCAAAGTGTGGCTGTGCAAATATTTAAAATTGAACAAATACCACTTATGTGATTAGCCTGCTTTCTTTAATGCAAAATCTTTACCAAAAAGCAATTTATTACGAATATTACTGATTGGCGTTTGATCAGAAATCAGTTCTGCATACCAGGTACCATCTTCAGTATCACCAAACAGCACTGCACCAATGACTTTATCTTTTTGAATAATAATGCGTTTATAAATCTGACGTTTTTCATCATTCAAGATAATGTCTTCGTAATCGTCCTGTGGTTCACCATTTTCTAAATCAATTCGACCCGCTGAAAATACATCACAGCCACTGACCTTGAGCTGCGTTGGAACTGTCGGTGCTTTAAAAGTTAAGCTGCCGTGTTCGGCCAGATGTGAGGCACAAATAAAGGCTTGACCCCAAAGTGGTTCAACCAGACCGAAGGTTTGATTACGGTGCTCAATACATTCACCCACCGCATAAATACTCGGATCAAAGGTTTGCATGGTGTCATTCACCATCACACCACGGTTACAACGTAAGCCGGCACTTTGCGCCAATGCCATATTCGGACGGATGCCCACAGCAAAAACCACCAGATCAGCATCCAGCACCGTTCCATCTTTCAGCTTGATTTGGGTGACATGACCCTCTTCGCCAATCAGTTGTTCGGTATTGGCTTGAGTCATGATGTTGATGCCCTTGGCTTCAATACTTTGTTTTAACAGGCTGCTTGCACGACTATCCAATTGACGTTCCATAATCCGGTCCATCAAATGCAAAACTGTCACATTCATGCCGCGTTGTTTCAGACCATAAGCCGCTTCAAGCCCAAGCAGACCGCCACCAATCACCACGGCATTCTGTTTAGATTTGCAGTAATCCAGCATGGTATTGACATCATAGATATCGCGGAAACTGATCACGCCCTTTAAGTCCGAACCTGGAATAGGCGGGACAAAGGGTTTGGAACCTGTTGCCAGAATTAGACGATCATAATCCACCACCAAGCCTTTTTCGGTATAGACCTGCTTACGTGGACGGTCAATTTTCACCGCAGCATCACCGGCAATAAAGCGAATGTTTTTATCGCTATACCAGGCATGTGGATGCAGCATGATGTCATCAATGGTTTTATCGCCAGATAACACCGGTGAAAGCATGATGCGGTTATAGTTGCCCCACGGCTCTTCGCCAATGACCGTCACTTCATAACGTTCAGGTGCCATATCCAGTAAGTCTTCCAGACAGCGCATACCCGCCAGACCATTACCTACCAACACCAGTTTCATCTTTTCTTGGGAAGTGCCGTTATTGGTGATATAGGTTTTTTGCGGTGTAGGACTGATCCAGACCTTGCCATTTTCAATCTTGCTTGGGAAAACCAGTAACTTTTGATCTTTATCTTCCAGACAACGTCCGGTGGCCAGACTGAAATGCTGCTTGTAGATGGGAGATGCCACTACACGCTCACCCTGCAAATCGCCAATGATGCCGCGCGACATGACAAAAGCCTGACTAAACGGATCTTGATTGCTCAAGGCATAGACGCGTTTTTCATTACCGACACGGAAAATGGCAATTTGCTGATTTTCAATTAATGCACCTACACCGGTATTCGGGGTAATGTCATCCAGTGCACAAATTTCCAGCCATTCCAGCTCATTGGTTTTATTCATTTCTTTTAAAATTGTCATCATCTTTCTCCTTTATTCTTTTAAGCTTCAACAACAGGAATACGCATCACATCACGTTCAGCCTCGGTTTTTGGACGGATTTGCCCGCGCACCTCGGCGAATTGAATGTGTGGATCATTTTGTTGTTCAACTTTTGCATTGATAAAGGTTACGAAGCGTTTACGGACTTCCGGATCTTCCACCGCGGTACGCCATTCATCTTGATAGGTGCCGACCACATGGTTCATACGGCGTTCCAGTTCAGCAGCCAGACCCAGTGAGTCATTTACCACCACATCTTTTAAATAATCTAGACCGCCTTCCAGGTTGTCACGCCATACCGAAGTACGTTGCAAACGGTCTGCAGTTTGGATATAGAACATAAAGAAGCGGTCGATATAACGGATTAGAGTTTGCGTATCCAGATCCGATGCCAGCAATTCCGCGTGGCGTGGTTTCATGCCGCCATTACCGCAGACATACAGGTTCCAGCCTTTTTCTGTAGCAATCACCCCAACATCTTTACTTTGTGCTTCGGCACATTCACGGGTACAGCCCGACACCGCCATTTTCAGTTTGTGTGGTGAACGCAGACCTTTGTAACGGTTTTCCAGGAAGATGGCCAAACCGACTGAGTCATCCACCCCATAACGGCACCAGGTACTGCCGACGCAAGATTTCACGGTACGCAATGATTTACCGTAAGCATGTCCTGACTCAAAACCGGCATTGATCAGTTTCTCCCAGATTTCAGGCAGCTGATGCACTTGTGCACCAAACATGTCGACCCGTTGTCCACCGGTGAGTTTAGTATATAAACCGTATTCTTTGGCAATTTGACCGATTGCAATCAGGCCCTCTGGAGTGACTTCACCTCCAGCCATTCGCGGTACAACCGAGTAAGAGCCATCTTTTTGAACATTACCCAGATAATAGTCATTACTGTCTTGCAACCCTGCATGGCTTGGCTTCAATACAAAGTCATTCCAGCAGGAGGCTAAAATATTGGCTGCAGTCGGTTTACAGATATCACAACCTAGACCGTGACCATGTTGTCCGATCAAATCATCAAAGGTTTTGATTTCATTGACCCGCACCAGGTGATACAGCTCCTGGCGTGAATAGGCAAAGTGTTCGCAAAGGTGATTGTTTACAGTCACCCCTTGACGTTGCAATTCAGATTTCAATACTTGAGTGACTAAAGGTGCACATCCGCCACAAGCCGTTGCCGCTTTAGTACATTTTTTCAAGGCACCCAGCGAGGTTGAACCATCAGCGATAGCACTGCAAATATCGGCTTTAGAGACGTTATTACATGAACAGATGGTGGCACTATCTGGAAGCAGATCCACACCGCTACCACCCGCTTTGGCCGTAGATTGCGCATAGCCTGGCATGATCAGGCTTTCCGGATTTTCTGGAATTTCCAATCCATTCAGCATCATTTGCAGCAGGTCGTTATATTCTTTGGCACAGCCCACCAGAACAGCACCGAGTAGCTTGGTTTTTTCCGCATTCACCACGATTTTTTTATAAATCATGGCATCTTCATCTGCATAGAAATAACTTAAGGCATTTGGCGTCATGGCATGCGCATCACCCACCGATGCCACATCTACCCCCATCAGTTTGAGCTTGGTGCTCATGTCTGCGCCGGTAAATGAATTGCAAGCCTGATCCATGACATGTTTGGCTGCAATACGTGCCATGTCATAGCCCGGAGCCACCAGACCATAAATTTTGTTTTGCCACAGTGCACATTCACCAATCGCGTAAATGTCAGCATCAGAAGTCTGGCAATAATCATTGATGACAATACCGCCACGCTCACCCAGCGCCAAGCCGCTTTGACGCGCCAATTCATCACGTGGGCGAATCCCCGCAGAGAATAAAACGATATCGGTTTCAAGTTCAGAACCATCGCCAAACTTCATCACATGCGTGGTATTTTCACCGGCTTCGATGCATTGTGTAGCTTTTTGGGTATGAACTTTCACACCCAGATTTTCGATTTTTGCACGTAAAACCTTACCGCCTAAATCATCAATTTGTACCGCCATTAAACGGGGTGCAAATTCGACCACATGGGTTTCAAGATCCAGATCACGCAAGGCTTTCGCAGCTTCCAAACCGAGTAAACCACCACCAATCACCACGCCGGTTTTGGCATTTAAACTCGTGGCACGAATGGCATCTAGGTCTTCAATAGTACGGTAAACAAAGCAGTTTTCACGCTCATTCCCTGGAATAGGAGGAACAAAAGCATATGAACCAGTTGCCAGCACCAGTTTGTCATATGCAATGACTTCGCCATGATTGGTGGTAACGGTTTTATTCAGAGTATCTATTGCAATAGCTTTGGTGCTTAAACGCAGATCAATACCATAGGCATCGGCAAAATCCGCACGACATAAAGTTAAGTCTTTGGCTGATTTACCAGTGAAATATTCGGTTAAATGCACACGGTCATAAGCTAAACGTGGTTCTTCTGCCAGAATCGTGATTTCAACCTCGTCACCTGCATGTTCAAGAACCGATTCAATGAACTTGTGCCCTACCATACCGTGACCAATCATGACTAATTTCATATCAATTCTCCTTAATCCCTTTGCTTAACCTTGCGCCATGTTGTTGCGTTCAAGCACTGCATCTTCAAACAGTTTTTGTTCTTTCTGTTTATGCTCAACCGAGAAGCGAATCATCAGTACAAAGCTTGCTGCAATCACCACCAGTCCACCTAGAGCCATCAGGCAGGTTTGAATATCCAGCATGCCTTTCAGTAAGAAACCTGCTGCCACTGCACCGACGTTACCGCCTGCGCCAATGATGCCAGCAACACCACCCAAAGCATCACGGTCAATGAAAGGCACCAAGGCATAGGTGGCACCACAGGCCATGTGGGTAAACAGTGCAAAAACTGTCATGACCAGAATTGCGAGAACTGCGGTATTCATTTGAGAGAACAAGATCAGGAACAGGCCTTCCATCAAGATCATGCCGAACAGCACTTTGGTACGACCATCCAGGCCTTTTTTAATTGCGACTTTGTCCGAGACAATGCCACCTAAAGCACGGGCAAACAGCGCCAGTAAACCGAAGATCCCTGCTGCCAGTCCTGCTTCTTTGAGGCCAAAGCTAAAGTGTTCAACGTAGTACATCGCCACAATGTTATGAATGAAGATTTCAATACCGAAACACGCAGCATAAGCACCAAATAAAATCCAGACCCGGTAGTTACGTGCAGCGTGCATCAGAATCGCCATGCCGCCTTTTTTATCGCTACCAACTTGAATGCCTTGTGCACGAAGTTCTTTAAAGTTGCCTTGTGGACAGTCCTGGGTGAATTTCCAGTACATTGCACCGACAATCAGCATCATCAAACCTGGAACAATGAGCGCAATTCTCCAGCCCATCGCCTGTTCAACACCAAACATCACCAAGGCAGCAAGCATTAACGGCATCAAGGCTTGAGTTGCACCACCACCCGCATTCCCCCAACCTGCTGATGCAGCATTGGCAGTCCCGACCACATTCGGAGCGAACATAATACTGGTGTGATATTGCGTGATCACGAAGCTGGCACCAATGGCACCAATCAATAAGCGGAAGAAAAGGAAAGATTCATAGCTGTTGGCAGAGGCCACACCAAAGACAGGAATACTGCCGATAATCAGTAATGCGGTATAGGTTTTGCGTGGGCCATACTTATCACATAAAGGCCCGACAATCAGACGAACTAAAATAGTAATTGCGACTGCGGCAATATTAATATTGGCAATTTGATCTTTAGTAAGATGAAATTCACCGGCAATGACAGGCATGAGTGGGGCACAGGCAAACCAGGCAAAGAAACAGACAAAAAATGCGAGCCAACTCATATGGAAGGCCCGCATTGCTGCGCTACTGAAATTGAAAAGACTTATTTTTGTTGCTTTTTTAGCATTTAAATTTGAAGACATAGCCCTCTCCTTCCTGAACTGAACGTATTGTTTTATCTGTCATGCAGATAGCTGCACAGCAGATTCGATCAGAACGGACGTCTTTGGCCGTCTTACAATTTTTGGAGTCGTCTTTGACTCACAAGAGATATAGCAATGCGCGTGCCAATAACTCAGAGAAAACTATAAGTTTATATTTTTTATCATTTTTAATTTTTATTTATAATTTTTCAATGCCAGTAATGGTCTGCTTCTCTATTTTTAACTATGACCTCCTGACTCAGCTCAACAATGATTATGCTTCCTTGTAGCGCATTTTTGCATTAAGACAGTGCGCAATTTGCTCACCGTTCCTTGGTTCAGTGAACTTTTATTGAAATCATAATGATTTAACTCATTTGGCATTTTAATTGCTTTAAATAGATTATGACTTTTTCTTTCAGGCATGGCCTGATGATATTTAGCCCATATGCCAAAACTCAAAATCGCACTGATTGATGACGATCAAGACCGTGCCCATTACATTCAAGCCTCCCTGATCGAACACAATTTCGAGGTCGTGGCCTGCCTCAGCGCGGATCATTTAAGCATGTTCCGCCTCGAACAGTTGCATGCCGACGTGATTTTGCTGGATATGGATCATCCCCATCGTGACATCATTGAAAGCTGTGTCAGCCAGTTCGATCTGCCGACAGTACTGTTCACTAAAAACAGCCACAAAGACACGATCAAAAACGCCATTGATGCCGGGGTTACGGCGTATATTGTCGATGGCATTGACCCATCCAAACTGGACAGCATTTTAGAAATCTCGATTGAACAGTTTAAAAAACATAAAAAATTGCTCGGCGATCTGGAAGACACCAAAAATAAGCTAGCCGACCGTAAAGATGTGGAGAAAGCCAAAGTATTGATGATGCAATTGCACCATCTTACTGAAGATCAAGCCTTTCAGTTACTGCGTAAAAATGCCATGAGCCACCGTATGACCATTGGCGAAATGGCACGGCGTTTACTGGATGCACAGCAACTACTACAAAGCCAATTGAAGGATTAAGCCATGCCAGATTTAGAAAAAACTCAAATCCAGTTCGGCTATATTCCTCTGCTGGATTGTGTGGCCATTCTTTGGGCCAAGCAGCGTGGTTTTTTTGAGGAAGCGGGTTTAGAGGTCACGCTGGTGAAGGAAGCATCTTGGGCCAGCTTAAGAGACCGGTTGGCTTTTGGTTTTTTAGATGCTGCACATTGCCTGTCTGCCATGCTGCCTGCCGCAGCACTTGGTGAAGACCAGCTCGGTATTCCACTCCAGACTGCCCTGGTATTAAGTTATAACCGTGCCTTTATTAGTTTGAGTCAAAAACTGTGCTTTGATCTGAACATTTCCAGTCAGGACAGCGCACAACAATCTGCACAAAAAATCGTCTCTGCCCTACAAGCGCAAAAAAAGATTCAATTTGCCCATGTCTTTAAGCAGTCGATTCATCATTATTGTCTCAGAGAATGGCTCGCCCTTGCCAATCCTGAAATTGCACGAAATATAAAACTGGCCACGCTTCCCCCACCCTATATGGTGCAGGCATTAGCCAATCAGGTCATTGATGGTTTTTGTGTCGGTGAACCCTGGAACAGCCAGGCTGAACTACTGGGAATCGGTCAAATTGTCGCTTCCAGTCAGGACATTATTCCCCAAGTGGCAGATAAGGTTTTGGCAGTCACCTGTGATTGGGCAATGCAACATCCAAACACGCATCAGGCTTTAACGCAGGCCATTCAAAAAGCCCAGCAAGAACTGAAAGATTTACAGGACTATGCTGACGTTTGGCAAATGCTGACCGAGTTCAATATTGTGCAATTTCAATGCTCAGACAGCATTCATGTACAAAAATTCCACTCCATTCAAAATATTATCCGCAATTTTGTCGATGAGACATCTGTGCCAAAGGTAGATGATTTTAAATGGCTGACCCAAAAAATGCTGAAATGGGATAACCCAATTCACTTGAATGATGCGGTGATTGAAAACATCAGCCAAAACTGTATTTTATCTTTGACGAAATAAGGCAGCATCCGCATTGCCCCCGGCCACAAAAAATAATCAGAATGCTGGGGTTAAGCCATTCATTTTGATTATTTTATCGCTGTAATCCAGTTTTATGGTTTATTTTCATTTCTGCTGTTTCCCACAAATTTTCTCCATATTTTTACGTTATCTTACGCAAAATTACATAGGGAACATCGAATAATGAAACGCATACAACCGCGTTGGCAATGGAGCACCCTGAGTTGTGCACTGTTTAGTTTTATCTCCCCAAGCTGGGCGGCTGACACGATTAGCGATGCCACAACAAACAGCACGGTTGTTCAAACAGACCCGGTACAGACACTGGCAACCCTAAAATTTCAAGCAACGCCCGCCCAAGCCAAAGACCCGGATATCAGTGCGGTGGCGAAAACTATTGTCACGCGTGAAGAAATGCTGCAATTTGGTGATCAATCCGTGAATGATACCTTACGCCGTGCCGCCGGTTTTCAGATGCCCACACCGGGACAAGGTCCACGTGGGGGTGGCGGTGCTTCAGCTATGCGTTTTCGTGGCGGTGGTGCCCCGGCATTTTTAATCAATGGTGAACCGGTTCAAGGTGGCCCACGCGGTGGCATGTCGGTTGTTGACAGCATCACGCCAGACATGATCGAACGGATTGAAATTACCAAACAGCCAAGTGTCGCTCAGGTTTCTGTGGCATCTTCCGCCGTCATCAATATTATTCTGAAACAACCCTTGGATCATGCCCGCATCAGCGGAACCATTCGTGCAGGATATGGTTTGGCAAAATCTGACCAAAAAGAAGAGGAACGTAAAAATATCAGTGTTCAGGCTGATGACCGGGATAATGCCTGGTTATACAGCCTGTCTGCCAACCAGATGTGGAATGACACCATCTCGATCACCCAGACCCAAAACAGCAGCCAAACCCGCGAACAAAAGCGTATTACTGAACGCAAGTCGCAAATGCTGACACCCCGTGTTGAATATGAACTGGATGACCAGCAAAAACTGGTTGCCGAACTGTTCTATCGTAACAATGAAAGTGACGGCAGCCGTGGCGATCAGACGCAAAATGACAAGAATGACAGCATCCGTTTAAATACCCGTTATGAACGTAAAGACAAGGATAATTCCGACAAAATTCGTCTTTCAGTCGAACAGCAGAACGAAATCGAATCGACCCGGTCACCGCTCTTCAGCAGCTATACCGATGAAACCATCCATGAGTATGGTGTGGCTTATGATGGTGTGCGTAAATTTGATGACACCCGACAACTGAAGTTTGGTACGGATATTCGCTCGAATGAACTTGAAAGTAATATTACCGATACACTCGATGAACAGCATTATGCGCTCTATACCGAAGGTAGTTGGAAGTTTACCGACCGGCAAACCGTGACCTTGGGTGCACGTCAGGAATGGATTCATCGTTCAGGACTTGTGGATTACAGTGACCAGCACTTTAGTCCTGTTTTGGCACACCGATTTGATTTTGATGATCACTGGTCATTACAAAGCAATATCAGCCAGGCATTCCGCAGTCCTAAAACCGACCAGCTGTTACCTACGGTTTCTGTTTCTACCGATAGTGATGCCGGTAGCCTGAACAATCCGGATCGTGGTGGAAACCCCAATTTACGTCCGGAAAAAATAACCGCCTTTGAATCCACCTTAGGTTATAACACCCCGTCAGGTGGCGTCAACATCACGGCATATCAACGTGAAATTGAAGATTACATTGAGAAAGTGATTCGTCAGGAAGGCTCGCGTTTTGTAGAACGCCCGCAAAATCAGGATAATGCCACCACCTATGGGGTTGAAATTGCTGCTCGTTATGCCTTAAAGCAAACTGAAAATGGGCATGCATTGATGTTGAATGGTCAACTGTCGACGGTACGTGCAAAAATTGAAGAGACCAATCATCAGCAACGTTTAGCCAGTGATGTGGCACCTTATACAGCCAGTGCCGGTTTATCTTATAACTACCAGCCCTGGCGTCTTTCCAGCAGTGTGAACCTGAACTATGTTCCTGAATTTACCCGTGCCCTGGATAACCAACCCTATGACCGCACCAGTAATGAACGGGTCAATGTCGATATCAGTATGAGCAAACGCTTTGATGATGGCTGGGCAATGACCCTGAGTGCACGCAATATCTTGAGTACAGATTATAAAGAGCGTTTAACCAATCAATCTGATGGCAGCCTGTATGAATCCCGGGTCAATCAGGCCATTCCAAGTGTACTCCTCAGTGTAGAAAAAAAATTCTAAACGGGGAAGATAAAAAACCGGTGCCAGTCACCGGTTTTTTATCTCCAGATAATGATTGTATTTATGCTGCCCAGCGGAAAAATTTAATCTTCTGGCCGTTGCCAATTTTCTATGATTTCTCAACTAGTCAGGATTTTTAGCTTTACCCTATCACCGCCCTCAAAACTGGTATTCGAGCTTGAATATCAATCTGATGCTTAGGGCTTTTTAATGGTTGATCACCTGAATATGATTCAAACATGCTAAAGTTCGAGAACCTCTTATACATGGTTTGCAAGATAGCCTAGATATGAGTAAATGATGCATCAAAAATAGATAACCGGGCAATATTTAATAAAAAAATTATAAAATTCATTAACTTAAAATGGTAGGTATTTGGTAGGTAGGATTTTTTCCAGCTTCATTCGATACTCCAATTACGGTGAGAGTCACCGATAATATAATGAATGGTAGAAGGAATCGCACCATGGCTTTTAAAAATATTGCAGATCAAACCAACGGTTTTTATATTCCCTGTGTTTCACTTTTTGGCCCAGGCTGTGCCAAAGAAATTGGAACTAAAGCGCAAAATCTAGGTGCCAAGAAGGCCTTGATTGTGACTGATGCAGGTTTATTCAAATTTGGTGTCGCAGATACTATTTCAAACTATTTAAAAGATGCTGGCGTTGACAGTCATATTTTCCCGGGTGCAGAACCGAACCCAACCGACATTAACGTACATAACGGCGTTCAAGCCTATAATGAACAGGGTTGTGATTTTATTGTTTCTTTAGGCGGTGGTTCATCACATGACTGTGCCAAAGGTATCGGCCTGGTGACAGCGGGTGGCGGTCATATTCGTGACTACGAAGGGATCGATAAAAGCACTGTACCGATGACACCGCTGATTGCGATCAATACCACGGCAGGTACGGCTTCAGAAATGACCCGTTTCTGTATTATTACCAATACCGATACCCATGTAAAAATGGCTATTGTTGACTGGCGCTGTACCCCGCTGATTGCCATCGACGATCCTAAACTGATGATTGCCAAACCAGCCAGTTTAACTGCGGCAACCGGTATGGATGCATTGACTCACGCTGTTGAAGCCTATGTATCAACTGCAGCCAATCCAATTACCGATGCCTGTGCCGAAAAAGCAATTACCATGATTAGCGAATGGCTTAGCCCGGCTGTTGCCAATGGTGAAAATCTTGAAGCACGTGATGCCATGAGCTATGCACAGTATCTTGCAGGTATGGCTTTTAACAATGCATCTTTAGGTTATGTTCATGCCATGGCGCATCAGCTGGGCGGTTTCTACAATCTGCCACACGGTGTTTGTAATGCCATTCTGCTTCCGCATGTATCTGAATTTAACCTGATCGCCTGCCCGGATCGCTATGCGAAAATTGCACAGTTAATGGGAGTCAACACTGAAGGCCTGACGGTAACTGAAGCTGCATTTGAAGCCATCAATGCCATTCGTCAACTTTCTGCTTCTATTGGTATTCCATCTGGTTTGGCTGAACTGGGTGTCAAAGAAGCTGATCTGGCCATCATGGCAGAAAATGCGCAAAAAGATGCCTGCATGCTGACCAACCCACGTAAAGCTAACCATGCTCAAGTGGTCGATATCTTTAAGGCAGCATTGAAACCTAATGCATCGGTAGTCGATTTTAAAGCAGCAATGTAATACCTCCCTGTAAGTCTTCTATCCAATTCTTTGACTTACACTTTTAGCAACCCATGTTCGCACTTCGTCAAGAAGTGCGCCAAGAAAAGAAACCATTTCCCTTTTCCTGGCTGATCCTGTGTCCTTGATGACAGGATAAGAACTGTGGTTGCTTTTTTTTTATAAAAATAATTCAATTTGACAAATTACCACTCATCATGAAGGATAAGAGAAAACAGATTCTTCTCTATGAGTATAAAAATGAGCAATGGCAACACCGCCCCACTTTATCAACGCGATATCTTAGGCCCAGGTTATGAACAGGCCACTTTAAATTTCCCGGATGATTATGAAGGTCAGGTTACAGCGACCTTAGTCAGAAAAAAAGCCGACCAAACCACATCCAAAGCTGTGTTATATATTCATGGCTTTATTGATTATTTCTTCCAGACCGAAATGGCCGAACAGTTCAACCAGCATGGTTTTGACTTTTATGCACTGGATTTACGTAAATATGGCCGCTCCATTCTGCCGCATCAAAAATATTATAATGTGCGTGAAATTGCCGAATACGATGCGGAAATTACCGAAGCCTTAAACATTATAGGCGCAGAAGGCCATGATGCCATTTTACTCAGTGGCCATTCTACCGGTGGCTTAACCACCACACTGTATGCGGCACATCATCCAGAGCATCCTTTAATTAAGGCACTGTGGGTCAATAGTCCGTTTTATGATTTCAATATGAACCCGATCAAGAAAAAATTGGGCATTCCCAATTTAAGCCGGGTGGGTAAGGTTTGCCCGGATTTAAAATTTCCCAGTGAGCTGAACAAATGGTATGTTCCCAGTCTGCATAAAAATCTGCATGGCGAATGGGACTTTAATCTGGACTGGAAACCGCAGTCTTACCCTCTGGTTCGCTTGAGTTTTGTTCGGGCCATTTTTGAAGCACAGAAAGAAATCCATCAGGGAGTCAGCTTAACGGTACCTGCTTTGGTGATGCATTCCGATCAAAGCAAAAATCCAAAAAAATGGCATCAATATGCGCAAAGCAGTGATGTGATTCTAGATGTCAAACATATCGACAAATATGCCAGAAAAATCAAAGGTGATGTCACCATTGCTAAAATCAAGAATGGCTTACATGATCTGGTCTTGTCGGAAAAATCGGTACGCCAGAATGTCTATCTGCGGCTGTTTGAATGGCTAGAAATTAAAGGGCTGTAAATATATCTTACAGCTCTCAGGCATCCTTATATTTCAGCAGGGTTTGATGCACAGGGTGCGTTTTGGGCATGAGCTCAATCAGGCGTTCAACCGCATCAATCGCCTCAGGGAATCGAGCCACATGTTTTAGCAGCACATCGGTTTCATTGGCTTTAAAAATGGCATCACTTAAACGTGATTCCAGACAATCGCGCCAGGCACATAAAAAAGGACTTTCAGTTTTGGCTAGAAATACGCCAGTACACAGTTTTAAGGCCGAATCGATATAGCCGGCATCCAAAGACTGTTCTGTCAATAAAAAGTCAGCCTCGACATGTGCCAATAAACGATAAGGTCTGGAACCCAGCATACCGCCCAGTACATCACGCAACTGCGACATTTCCGCCTTTAAGGTACCTATACTGACTTTTCGTTCTCCGTATAAAGCCTGATGCAGGGTATCCAGACTTAAACCTTGCGGACATAATGCCAGGATGGTCAAAATTTCAATTTGGCGGGGGGTCAGAACCAGTACCTTGCCATTAAACAAAACCTGAGGCACGGAAAAAGCCCGGATAAACAGACGCTGCTTTTGGTATTCCAGCAAAGCCGATTGAATAATCGAAGCACAGCGTTCCGCTGCAAGTAGTCCCAAACTGTTATGCTTTTGCCAGGTAGTCGACAGGTCAATCACCCCTAACACCTGCTTGGAATAAGGATCAATAATCGGGGCAGCATAACAGACCCAATCATGAATGGAAGGCATATAATGTTCATTGGAAAACACACAACTCGATTGCTGGGTTTTTAACGACAGTGCCAAGGCGTTGGTTCCGACCAGTTCCTCGCGCCATTGCCCGCCTTCAATAAAATGCACACTTTCTGCTGCACGCTGCATTTGTGGACTGGAGGCTGACCAGATAATGGTGCTACCGATATCCCCGACTGCAATTACCATCGAAGACTGTTCGGCAATATGCTTTAAATCCTGTGCGCAATGTTGCAAGGCATTTGCCAAAGCCGAAGGATAGGTTTCTTTTTGTAAGTGAACCAGTGGGGCAGCCAAGCGATCCTTGGGAATTTCGGCCGAGGATGAACGTTGCCAAGAACTCGCAATACTTTGACCCAGTTGTTCCGCATGTAAGGCAGATAAACTGCTACTTTGCCTAAACTGATCAATTTTATGCCTTTTTTGCATCAAATTTTGTTTTGTCATCATTCCTTATTCTCACAACAATTCATGATTTACATCCACTGTAATCGCTATTTTTTATGCTGGATTGAAAAGATTGTAAACCTTCTTGTATCCAACCTTTCTCCAACCTTATTCAGGTTATGCTAATCATATAATGTACACAAGTACCTTATATACCAAAGCTGTAGATACGGTTTTAAGACACTAAAATAAGCAAAGGAAATACATATGCGTTACGTCGATCCTAATCAACCTGGTTCAAAAGTTCAGTTTAAAGCCCAATATGAAAACTTCATTGGTGGACAATGGGTAGCGCCTGTCAAAGGAGAATACTTTGACAATATTTCGCCTGTAGATGGTAAAGCTTTCACCAAAGTTCCGCGTTCTAGCGTTGAAGATATTGAGCTTGCTCTTGATGCTGCACATAAAGCCAAAGCACAATGGAACAAGTCATCGCCAACGACCCGTTCCAATATCCTGTTAAAAATTGCCGACCGTTTAGAAGCCAATCTGGAGCTTTTGGCAGTTGCTGAAACCTGGGATAATGGTAAGCCGATTCGTGAAACCCTGGCTGCCGATATTCCTTTGGCGATTGATCATTTCCGCTATTTTGCCGGCTGTATCCGTGCACAAGAAGGCGGCATTTCAGAAATCGATGAAGATACTATTGCTTACCATTTCCATGAACCTTTAGGTGTAGTCGGACAAATCATTCCGTGGAACTTCCCGATTTTAATGGCAACCTGGAAACTGGCACCGGCTCTGGCTGCAGGTAACTGTATTGTTTTAAAACCGGCTGAACAAACACCGGTCAGTATTCTGGTACTGGTTGAACTGATTCAGGACCTGTTGCCTGCAGGCGTATTAAACATTGTAAATGGTTATGGCGTTGAAGTGGGCCGCCCATTGGCTACCAACCCACGTATTGCCAAAATTGCATTTACTGGCTCAACAGCTGTCGGTCAGCAGATCATGCAATATGCCACCGAAAATATTATTCCGGTAACCTTAGAGCTAGGTGGTAAATCACCAAACATTTTCTTTGAAGATGTTATGGCTCAGCAAGATGACTACCTAGAAAAAGCGCTAGAAGGCTTTACCATGTTTGCCCTGAACCAAGGGGAAATCTGTACCTGTCCATCACGTGCTTTGGTTCAGGAAAGTATTGCAGACCAGTTCCTGGAACTTGCAGTAGAACGTGTGAAACGCATTAAAACCGGTCATCCACTGGATACTGAGACCATGATTGGGGCACAGGCTTCTCAAGAACAGCAAGACAAAATTCTGGGATGTATCGCAACCGGCCGTGGAGAAGGTGCTCAACTATTGACGGGTGGTGAAGCACGCCATGAAGTTGGCCAAGGTTTCTACATTGAACCGACCATTTTCAAAGGCACCAATGACATGAGAACGTTCCAGGAAGAAATTTTTGGACCAGTACTCGCAGTGACCACCTTTAAAGATTTTGATGATGCCATCAAGATTGCCAACGATACCATTTATGGTTTAGGTGCTGGTGTCTGGTCACGTTCAGCGCATACGTCATATCGTGCAGGCCGTGCGATTGAAGCAGGTCGTGTATGGACCAACTGTTATCATATCTACCCTGCACATGCTGCATTCGGTGGTTATAAAAAATCAGGTATTGGACGTGAAAACCACAAGATGATGCTGGATCATTACCAGCAAACCAAAAACTTGCTGGTGAGCTATGCCACCAAGCCAATGGGCTTCTTCTAAACATAACGTTGTATCAAGTATCTCAAAAGCGAACTTCGGTTCGCTTTTTTGCTTTAAATTGCAAACGATCAACAGAGAAATCTTCATTTTTCTGACTATTCAGGCTAAATTGCTATGATTCCTTCTCTATGAAAACAAAAGCATGATAACTATTCCTCCAGACTTTCCTGACACCATTTATGCCATTCAACATCTTGCCTTTGAAGACCTGGGGGCATTTGAAGATGTCTTTTATCAACTCGGTTTTCGGGTACGTTATTTTGAAGCCGGTGTAGATGATTTAAGCAAAGCATTGCAGCATAAAGGTCTCACCATTATTTTAGGTGGACCGATTGGCGTGTATGAAACAGATGACTACCCTTTCTTACAACAAGAAATAGACTTACTTAAAGTTCGCCTAAAAGAAAACTTGCCAACTTTAGGCATCTGTCTAGGTGCTCAACTGATTGCTCATGCCCTGGGTGCCAAAGTGTATGCAGGACATCAAAAGGAAATTGGCTGGAGCCAACTCAGTATTACAGATTGTGCAAATAATCTGCTTAAGCCATTAACTGGAACTGCTGTATTACACTGGCATGGCGATACCTTCGATTTGCCTGAACAGGCTACATTATTAGCAGGTTCAGAGATTTATCTTCATCAGGCATTTTCTGTGGGGAAAAATATTCTGGCCTTACAATTTCATCTTGAAGTGGCCCCAGAAAGTCTGGAAAAATGGCTGATTGGCCATACCTGCGAATTAAGAAAAGCTAACGTTAATATTCCGGCTTTGCGAGCCGACAATCAACGCTATGCCACTGCATTAGCATTGCAGGCACAGGCTGTATTGCAGGCATATCTCAAACAGATTTCAGCAATTTAAAGTAAAATTTCAACCAATAAAAAAGCACCCTCTCAAGGGTGCTTTTTTTATTAGCCAATTCAGGCTTATTTTTTCGCAGGAACAGAAGCTTCAGTGGTAATGTTTACCGTGATTTTATCGCCCACATTTGGTACATAAGCCCCTACGCCAAATGCTGACCGGTTGAATGAAGTCGTGGCATTGAAACCAATAGCCTCTGCTTTAGTCATTGGATGTACACCTTGTTTATTTAACACTGCATCTAAAACTACAGGTTTAGTCACATCTTTCACTGTAAGGTTACCAGTGATTTTGTATTTGTTTTTACCTAATGCCTGAACTTTAGTACTTTTAAATGTGATGTTTGGATACTTCGCTGCATCAAAAAAATCTGCTGTTTTTAAATGCTCATCCAATGCTTTTACGTTGGTATTTAAACTCGATAAAGGAATAGTCACATTCACAGATGAATTTGCAGGTTTTGCATTATCGACGTTAATTGTACCTTGAATGTCGCTAAAGTTTGCAGAAGGCGTAGAGAAACCAAAGTGACTCCAGGAAAAAACAGTTGCTGTGTGGGTTGGATCAATCTGATAGGCAACCGGTTTTGCCATAGTAAAAGTTGCCACTGATGCAACCGCCAGACCTAAAGTTAGTGCTTTAAAATTCATGTCTTGTTATCTCGCATTGGAATGATTATTAGTTTATACCTTTCTTATTTTAATTCACCGATATAGATAAAACGATATGTTGCAAGAATAGAACAATTACCGGTTATCTAGCTCCATAAATGAAATGATATGGTCACCTCATCTTAATATATTGATCATCATCATAATTTATTTTAAACCCTGATTCGCAATTTTATGTCTTTATCACTTGTTTCTGTTTTTATTAAATATTTAATACAAAAATATACAGTTTATAAAAATCATGATCAATTAATGAAAAGTACAGCCCATCTATTCGTAACTGTTCACATTTTTAAATATCCAAAATAATAAAAGCCCCCATTGGGGCTTTTTAAAGATGTTTCATCTTTATAACTTTTCAACCAAAATACGGTCGATTTGCTTTAAACCGGTATGCTTTTCATGATTCTTACGGCGGATCTTGATCACCTTGTCTTCCTGCAAGTCTTGCAGCATGAGTTCCACAGCAACCATAGCATCAAGTTCAAGGTCTGTACCAATCCATTTCTGTTCACCAGCATCCATCAGGACAATTTCATCATTAATCTGATCATAAAGGCTCATATTTTCCTCACTTGGGGCAATCATGCACCCCGGGCTGAATACTGTATGAATGAATTAATTTTAAACCTAGACGTTTAAATCATTCGTTACAAATCGTTATTTCTGCAATGAAAAACGCCCCTTTTGCTGGGGCGTCTTTTTAACCTGCTAATCGGATTGATTAAGCGGTAATGTCTTTTACTGCTGCAACAACCGCTTCAGTGGTAATATCGAAATATTGGTACAAGTCTTTCGCAGGTGCAGATTCACCGTATGTAGTCATACCGATCACTCGACCATCCAGACCCACAAATTTCCACCAGTAATCCACATGCGCAGCTTCAACTGCGACACGCGCACGAATATGAGATGGAAGAACCGCTTCACGGTAAGCAGCATCCTGTTTCACAAACTCTTCGGCACATGGCATAGATACTACACGTACACCATCAAGCTGTGCATAAGCTTCCATTGCCAATGAAACTTCAGAACCAGTCGCAATAATAATCGCTTTTAATTCACCTTTTTCTTCAGCCAGCACATAACCACCTTTAGCAACGTTCTCAATTTGTGCTTGAGTACGGGTCTGGAATGGCAAGTTTTGACGAGAGAAAATTAATGCTGTAGGACCTTCGCTACGTAACAATGCAGATTTCCAAGAAATAGAAGCTTCTACAGTGTCACATGGACGCCAGGTATTTAAGTTTGGTGTGCCACGTAAAGAGGCGATCTGTTCTACCGGTTGATGCGTAGGACCATCTTCACCCAGACCGATTGAGTCATGGGTATAAACATGGATGACACGCTGTTTCATCAATGCAGACATACGCACTGCATTACGCGCGTATTCCATAAACATCAGGAATGTTGCAACGTAAGGGATGAAACCGCCATGCAATGCAACGCCGTTGGCAATTGCAGTCATACCAAATTCACGTACGCCGTAGTGAACATAGTTACCCGCTGGATTGTCTTGTACGCCTTGCGCACCTTTCCACAAGGTCAGGTTTGAACCTGCCAAGTCAGCAGAACCGCCCAAAACTTCTGGCAACAATGGTACAAGTGCTTGAAGTGCATTTTGGCTGGCTTTACGCGTCGCAATAGTTTCAGCTTTTGCATTTACTTCAGCGATATAAGCATCTGCTTTAGCGACGAAGTCAGCCGGTAATTCACCGCTTAAACGACGTTTAAGTTCAGCCGCTTCAGTTGGGTATTTTGCAGCATATGCAGCAAAAGTTTCATTCCATGCAGATTCAGATTGAGCACCTTTGTCTTTGGCATCCCAAGCTGCATAAACGTCAGCAGGAATTTCGAATGGACCTTCAGTCCAACCCAAAGCTTCACGCGTCAAGGCGATTTCGTCATTACCCAGTGGTGCACCATGACAATCTTCTTTACCTTGTTTGTTTGGTGAACCTAAACCAATAATTGTTTTACAGATAATTAAAGTCGGTTTAGCCGTTTCAGCTTTTGCTGCAACAGTTGCTTGACGGATCGCATCGCTATCGTGACCATCCACTTTAATCACTTGCCAACCATAAGCGTGGAAACGTTGTTCTGTATCGTCAGAGAACCAGCCTTCAACTTCACCATCAATAGAAATGCCGTTGTCATCGTAATAAACGACAAGTTTACCCAGACCCAAAGTACCTGCAAGTGAACATGCTTCATGAGAAACACCTTCCATCAAGCAGCCATCACCTAGGAAACAGTAAGTGAAGTGGTCAACCACTTTGATGTCGTCTTTGTTAAATTGAGCAGCTAAAGTTTTTTCAGCCAGCGCAAAACCAACCGCATTGGCAATACCCTGACCCAATGGACCAGTCGTGGTTTCAATCCCTGGTGCATAACCTAATTCAGGGTGACCTGGAGTTTTAGAATGTAACTGGCGGAAAGATTTTAAATCTTCAATAGAAAGATCATAACCGGTCAAATGCAATAGTGCATATTGCAGCATAGAGCCATGGCCGTTAGACAATACAAAACGGTCACGGTTGGCCCATTGCGGGTTTTGCGGGTTATGATTTAAAAATTCACGCCAAACGACATCAGCGATGTCTGCCATCCCCATCGGAGCACCTGGATGTCCTGAATTTGCTTTTTGCACAGCATCCATTGCCAATACACGAATTGCGTTTGCAATACGACGTTCGTTAAGCGGGGTTGTCATAGGTCAGAGTCCAACTAAATCGTTTAAAGAATATGATGAATAGGAAAATTCAAAGCTGGCTATATTGTCTTAAAAAAACAGCAAAGGGTAAAGTCTAATAGCCAACATTTCGGCATTTATTCACCACTGGACATACTTTAATGCAGGCAGAGCTCAATTTCACATCATTTGCAGCGACTTAGCGCATGATTAAATACCTTGGCTTATTTAATCTAAAATTTATATATGACACTTTAACCATTATTAATTGCATGAGCGTTGTTTCACCAGTTGCTTTTATTTCTTTATGTGGAAAAAGATCAAGAAGATCCAACAATGATGAAAAACCTCTACTTTGGCTATTGAATATAGGCTTTAAAGCTTTTCCTCATTTACAGAATCATTTTATTGTTTATGCTTTGATAAATACCCGCTACAAAATTACAGGGTAAATTAAATTTTTGGCCTTACCCAATTGATGAATAAACACTCAAAAGCTTAAAAAATGAATTTGATTCACTTTAAACAAAACTAACTGAAAAATTTAATTCCTTTTAACTGTATCGCTTCACTCTTATAAAGTTTCATCCCGTCAGGCTTTTTTCAAAATGATTTTTTGTCGAAGTTAATATATAACAATAATATATATAAATTTTTAAATGATTAAATATATTTATAATCGTTTTTGATTAAATAGAAATGCTTTTGAAGCAAGGATTAAATATTTGCTTAAGCAAATTTTTGTTATAAGCAAAATTACTATTTCAGGCTCATTTTTAACGACTTATCAGTTTTTTAGATGCCCATATCAATTAAAAAGTCATTGAATTGAAATAAATTCATCCATTTTTATCGTCTAGAACTGGTCCAAAAGTCCAACTCGATGTAACATATTGCGTCTTTTGAATTAACTGTGATAGGACTTATGCGCGAGTACGCTGTATTTACCTCGGAATCTGTAAGCGAAGGCCATCCGGATAAAATGGCTGACCAAATCAGTGACGCTATTTTGGATGCAATCTTAAAAGAAGACCCTTATGCACGGGTTGCTTGTGAAACGCTTGTAAAAACGGGTGCGGTAGTACTTGCCGGTGAAATCACAACAACTGCTAACGTCGACTTTGAAGCAATCGTACGTCAAACCGTCAATGGTATTGGCTATCATCATTCTGACCTCGGTTTCGATGGTTCAACCTGTGCCGTGATCAACATGATCGGTAAACAGTCTCCTGAAATTGCTCAGGGTGTGGACCGCCAAAAACCTGAAGATCAGGGTGCCGGTGACCAAGGCTTGATGTTTGGTTATGCCAGCCGTGAAACTGACGTGTTAATGCCAGCTCCTATTTCATATGCACACCGCTTAATGGAAAAACAGGCTGAGTTACGTCGTAATGGCCGTTTACCTTGGTTACGTCCAGATGCGAAAAGTCAGGTGACTTTTGCCTATGAAAATGGCGTGCCTGTCCGTTTGGATGCTGTGGTACTTTCTACCCAGCACGATCCTGAAATTTCACAAGCCAACTTAAAAGAAGCTGTGATTGAAGAAATCGTGAAGAAAATCATTCCTGCCGAAATGTTCCATGCAGACACCAAATTCCACATCAACCCGACCGGGATGTTTGTGATTGGCGGTCCTGTAGGTGACTGTGGTTTAACTGGCCGTAAAATCATTGTCGATACTTACGGTGGTATGGCTCGTCACGGCGGCGGTGCTTTCTCTGGTAAAGATCCATCTAAAGTTGACCGTTCAGCAGCTTATGCCGGGCGTTATGTAGCGAAAAATATTGTAGCAGCTGGCCTAGCAGATAAATGTGAAATCCAGGTGTCTTATGCGATTGGTGTTGCTGAGCCAACTTCTATTTCAATCAATACATTTAACACAGCCAAAGTACCTGAAGAATTCATTATTCAATTGGTTCGTGAGCACTTTGACTTGCGTCCATACGGCATTACCCGCATGTTGAATCTGATTCAACCGATGTATAAGCAGACTGCTGCTTATGGTCACTTTGGCCGTCAAGGTTCAGATACTGCATTTACCTGGGAAAAAACCGATAAAGTGGAAGCACTTAAAGCCTCTGCCGGACTGTAATTTTTCCATCAAAAAGCCCACATTGTTGTGGGCTTTTTTATTTCTGCTTTAAAATAATATAGCAAAGACTACAATGTTATGATCAATCATCGTTTTATGGCATAGGATAAAAATATGGCTGTTATTCTTCAAGTTGACTTCCCTTCTCAAGGTCCATTTGGCGAGGAAATGAGTCAGGCCTATCAACAACTTGCTGAAAGCATTAATCAGGAAGATGGCATCTTATGGAAAATATGGACAGAAAATAGTGCCACCAAGGAAGCGGGCGGTATCTATTTATTTGACAGCCAAGCGAATGCAGAAAAATACTTAAATATGCACACTGCACGTCTGCAAAGTTTTGGCATCGATAATATTCGTGGAAAAATTTTTGAAGTGAATCTGGCTCTGTCTACCATCAATCAGGCAGACTTTTTAAATCCATAAAATCTAAAAGTTACTCAACAAAAAAATCCTGACGGTCAAAAATCAGGATTTTTTTCAATCACTCAAACTGAATTCTGTTATTGTCTAGTACTAATCACTTCCAGTACAGAAGGTTGCAGAGGAACATCTTGATGATCCTGTAAATAAACATGGCTAATTTTAAAAAGAATAACGGCTGCCAGACAGGTTAAAATACACAAAATCCAGAAACCATAAGGACTTCTTATATTATGTGAACCGCAACTACTACATTCCTTTTCAGTCGATTCAACAACTTTGTTACAACAGGCACAATGATATTGATATAGCATAGCTATGCTCCTACTATTTTTGTTTTTATTTTCCATCTTTTAGCACTAATGGACCGGAGTTTCAATAAAATATTAAGCCAGTCTTTTTGAGAATACAAGCTTATTGATCTATAAGTAAAGTCACCCAAGTAAAAATAGTTCCAGCACAAATTCAAGATACTAATTTTTATAAAAAAATAAAAACCTCAAAATAAAGAGTCCCTATTTGAAACACAAAACATCACCCTTAAATCTGTATATTTTAATCTTCTCCCTAAAGGCTCGTATTTTGAGTAAAATAACCCTGAATAACTTGAAAGGGAGGATCTTATGGTTCAACTGATTAAAAAAGGCGGCTTACGCGAACGTGCCAACCGTAGTCGCAGCTATAAAGGCTCAGAAAATACAGAAACGACCTTAAAACCCAATCGCTATTCTCAAGGCGAAAAAAATGAGGAAGTACGCACTGCTACTCCCTCATCTACTCCTGCGACTGATGCTATCAGCAAAGAGTATTAAAATATGGCAAGTACGTCATACCATAACCAGATGGCGAACATCAGAAATAACCCACCCGAAATCACATCAATATAACTGCCAGAACTCTGATAGGCCGTTTTAATTTTTGGCCTAGACAAAATCAGCATGAGCAAAGTAAAGACCAAAAAAGTTTGGATTGGGATAATAATGGCCAGCTGTGTTTTTAAATGGGTCGATGCGGATGAACTTAAGGCCAAAGAAAAGACACTACTAAAATAAATCAGCGTTTTAGGGTTGGAGAGATTGGTCAACAATCCCGATAAAAAATAATTTTGCGCATCTGATGTTGCAACCTGCTGACCATCCGTCTCTATGCCGGTGTGCTGTTTAAGGGTTGTTAAACCGCCATTCAGCATGGCCCAGCCCATCCGTGCCAGAAATAGCCCACCGACCAGCATTAAAATCTGTTGTATCCATGGAAATTGTTTAACCAGCACAGTAAAGCCCAGCAAGGTCAACACCACCCAAACCAGAATGCCGACTGAAATACCCAGAATAATCTTTAATGTATTGGCTCTTGAGGTCGATGCCGAACTTCTGGCAATCAATAAAACATCAGGTCCCGGGCTAAGCTGTGCAACAAAATGCAGTGCACAAATGGTCAAAAGCAGTGACATAGAAATAGTGGAGATTTTTAAAAAACGTATTATATCGTTTGTTTAATCTTTTGCATGATTGCAGCTTTAAATAATTTAGATAAAAATTCAGAACATAAAAAAGCCGAAGCATGATGATTCGGCTTAAAAAATATCATTTTAAAAATTATTTTTTCACATCTTTCAATTCAATTTTTTTCGCTTTAGGTGTTACTTCACGTGCTTCACCATCAATGATGCTGGAATCGCGATGCTGTGAACCGCCTTGCTGCATGCCTTGCATTTGACGCATTAAATCCGCAAATGGGTTTTGACCTTGAGCATCACCGCTCATGCCATTCATGTTGCCCATCATGCCACCCATCATTTTATCCATCATGGCTTGCTGACGTTTGGCCATGGTTTTCATCATGACATTTTTAAAGGCATTCTGCACCCCTGGAATCAAAATTAACAATGCCAAAACATCGGTAATTAAACCTGGAATCAGCAGGAAAAAACCGGCCAGAATTTTAGGCAAATTATTGGTCAATGCAGGATCGCCACTCATTTGTCCCATTTGCATTTGCTGCATTTGTGGCATTAAACCCGCTGAATATTTACGAATCAGGTTCATCCCGATAAAGAAGGCAATCACAAACCAGAAAAATACGTACCACATGCTGCCGACGAGGTCACCCACGCCAATCCAGACAAAAACTTCCAGGATTAAGCCAACCAGTACAATAAGAAATAATTTCATAAAAATTAATCTAATCTCAACAAAATGAATAAGGTGTAGTCATTAACTGCTTAATCACTATCAAGCTTTTTTGCTACGCTTATGTAACAATATGGGCATTATTTTATTTTTAAAGGCTTTGCATGTCATTAATTATCGGTATTGACCCCGGTTCACGCTTAACAGGTTATGGCATTATCGAAAAAGATGGGCAAAAATTAACATTTGTAGATGCAGGAACCATTCGTACCGAAACCCCGGAAATGCCTGAACGCTTGAAACGGATTTTTGCAGGTGTGGAACGGATTGTTAAATTTCATGGCCCTACCGAAGCCGCAGTCGAACAGGTGTTTATGGCACAAAACCCGGACTCTGCTTTAAAGCTGGGACAAGCCCGTGGCGCAGCCATTGCTGCCTTGGTAAATCTGGATTTACAGGTAGCCGAATATACTGCCCGTCAAATCAAGCAGTCTGTGGTCGGTTATGGCGCAGCAGATAAAGAGCAGGTACAAATGATGGTGATGCGGATTTTAAATTTAAGCATCAAACCACAGCAGGATGCTGCCGATGCCCTGGCTGCTGCGATTTGTCATGCCCATGCTTCAGGCAGCATGAGTAAAATGGCGGTGCTGAATGCTTTAGGGGGTATGGCCCGTGGTCGTAGCCGTTACAGCGGTAGAAGACGTTAAGCATGTTTAAAGATAAGGTGCAAAATCCTGACGCATTTCCCGGATCGAGGGTTGCTTGCTATAGGTAAAAGTTATTCTCTGTCCAAAGTTCCTGATGTTCTTTTTTTGGTTTGGATCAATTCGAATCAAGATTCGTTCTTCGAACTGATCATGCCTATTGTGCTCACCGATAACAATCACACCATTTCTTTCAATAACTTTATATGGGCTAAATTCTTTTTGCACAATGTCTTTAAATGATCTGCTCGCCGTACCCGTATCAGCGCGCTGCGTATAAATGACGATGAATATACATACGATCACGACTATAGCCACTATCAGATATTTATCCATCTTTCCCTCTTAGATCATTATTCTGGTCAAGTTTCCATTTAATACAATATTTTAAAATCTTTCAGATTCGAATCTGGCTGGGCTGGTGTGTTTGAATAATTCGTGAAACTTCTGCCCGACTCGGTCCTAGCCAACTTCGTTGCAAAAGCTCCTGAATAGTCAGTTCATCACCGCCAACCATGGCCTCCACTTCACCAGTGGAGAGATTTTTCACATAACCTTTCAACTCTAATTCTTCAACCTGCTGTGCAAGCCCACGACGATAACCGACACCTTGAACCTTGCCCTGAATAATCAGTTTAACTGCCCTATTCATTGACCCTATCCTTGGTTCACCACATGATAAATTGCTGCATGCATATAATGGGCCTGTAAACCGCGTATGCCTTGCTCCGCCAGCCAATCCCCCGCCAAGGCATGCAAAGTTACAATTTCATGCAGCTGGATTTTCCCGGCAAATTGCGCCTTTAAACTGGCAGCCATACCCGCCAAGACATCGCCCATACCGCCAGTTCCCATACCGGCATTTCCGGCGGTACAAATCCACAGCTGATCTTGCAGAATTAAACTGCCTGAACCTTTCAGTACCCATTGTCCGGCATATTTTTCCTGAAGGGCATGTATCGCTGCGACTCGATCATTTTCAACATCTTTGACTGAACACCCCAACAATTTTGCTGCCTCACCCGAATGAGGTGTGGCATAACTATTTGCTTTTAATATGTCGGGATGCTCCGCTAAGAACCACAATGCATCGGCATCCAGCACCACATGTAAATGGTCAACTGAATTTAACTTCGGAAACCATTTAAAATAGTGCTGTTCTGACCATGCATCACGGCCAAGTCCCATGCCAAAACTGACGGCATCAACATGATCTAATAATTGCTGAATCTCGACTTTGGTCAAGACATTAATATCTCGCAGCATGATATTGGGTGAACGTGCCAAAATTGCAGTGTGATGTTTTTCATGACAGACAATGGTGACTTTGCCCGCCCCGGCACTAAACGCAGATTCAGCCGCCATCATTACTGCACCACCCATATTTTCATGGCCACCAACGACCAACACATGACCATAACTACCTTTATGACCAAAAGCTTGGCGTTGCGGTAAATGAATACTCTGCGATGAAAGCTGGGCAATGGGCTTTAATTCAGCATCGGTAGGAATCAGGGAAATCACCTCCACCTGTCCGGCAAACTCTTTGCCTTGTCCGGTAAAGAGTCCAGCTTTCAAGCCCAAAGCTGTATAGGTATAATCTGCCTTAATGGCGCAGGGTAAGGGCTGACCACTATTTGCTTGTAAGCCGCTTGGAATATCAATGGCGATTTTCAGGCCTGTTTCAGCATTGATACTTTGAATGATCTGTTGCCAGTCTGCCCCCAGTTCCCGGTTTAAGCCGATGCCAAATAGTGCATCAATATAACCATCATATTTTTTTTGAAATGCAAACCCTGCATAAATGTTGATTTCAGTACTTACTGCCTCCTGATAGGCAGTGTTCAAATCTTTGGATGCACCCAATTCAGCAGCATAAATATCTACATCAAAACCATATTGTTTTAAATATTTAGCCGTCAGATAACCATCTCCGGCATTATTGCCCTGTCCACAGCAGACCGCAATATTTCGGATATTTTGTCGCTGAAAAATGGGAACTAAGCGCTGCGCAATCATCCAGGCCACTTGCTGCATTAAGCCATAAGAACTGTTTTGCTTGGCAAACCAGCGTTGCTCCCAAGCTTGAATACTTTGGCTATGATAAACAGGGCTATGGTAAACTTGCTGAGGCATTGTTCTTCCTTTTTTATATCATTATGGCTTCATCCGCAGCATCACAAAAAATTCCTTTAGATCAAACCGATCCTGAAGCGCTGAAAGCGTGGATTAAAGCACAGGCGTTGCAATTAGGTTTTAGTGATTGTGTCATTGCCAAACCGGATGCTCAAGAAGAATTACCACGTTTTCAAGAATATTTGAAACGTGGCTACCATGGCGACATGAAATTTCTAGAAGAAAACCTGGAAAAACGGGCTGATCCGACTTTACTAGTGCCGGGGACCAAAAGCATTATCTGTGTCCGGATGAACTACTTGGTGGAAACACCCAAGCCACGTTATGTCCCGGATGAACCAAATGCCGCCATCATTGCACGTTATGCGCGTGGTCGAGATTATCATAAAACCATGCGTGGCCGTCTCAAAACATTAGCCAGCAAAATTCGGGAAAAAGTGGGAGATTTTGAATCTCGTCCCTTTGCCGACTCTGCTCCCATCTTTGAAAAATCTTTGGCTGAAAATGCCGGCATGGGCTGGACCGGAAAACACACCTTACTGATCCATAAAAAATCAGGTTCATTTTTTGTTTTAGGTGAATTGTTCACCTCGCTGGATTTGCCTTTTGATGCTCCAGCCAGCAAACACTGTGGCTCGTGTACAGCGTGTATTGATATTTGCCCAACCCAAGCCATTGTTGAACCCTATATGCTCGATGCACGTAAATGTATTGCCTATTTGACCATTGAATATCAAGGCATTATTCCTGAAGAATTACGCCGTGGCATCGGTAACCGCGTGTTTGGCTGTGATGATTGCCAGCTGATCTGTCCCTGGAACAGCTTTGCCAAGAAAGCCACTATTGAAGATTTTAATCCGCGACATGGTTTAGATCAGGTGAGTTTACTGGACTTATGGCATTGGGATGAACAGACTTTTTTAGCCCATACCGAAGGCAGCCCACTACGGCGCACTGGTTACCAAAGCTTTATGCGTAATATTGCCATTGGTTTGGGCAATGCACCTTTTTCCACAGAAATTATGGAAACTTTAAAGCAAACTCGCGACCAGCATGATGAGATTGTGCAAGTCCATATTGACTGGGCAATTCAAGAACATCTGGCCAAATCCAGTTCCATACTGAGCCAAAATTAACAGCTATTGCTCCAGTTTTTTAATTTCAAGATACTGACAAAGTTTTACCTTAATAAAAAACATAAACTCCAGATCAGGACAAAATTATAAAAACAATAAAAAAACTTTGCAGTGATATTTATAGTAAATAGCTTCAATTTGCTACTAAATATACAATCTTACAATTACTATAAACTTTAAAAATCAATCGTTAGATGCTATTAAATTTGGTCGTTTATGCCTTTGGATTTGGCATAAATTATGTATGATAAAAGTAATAATGAAGATATTTATGGAATTTCACTAATGAATGTACGTAATGACTGGACACGAGAAGAAATTCAGGATTTATATAACCAGCCTTTTTTAGATCTGGTTTTTGAAGCACAGCGCATTCATCGTGAACATTTTGCTGCAAATACCATTCAGGTCAGTACACTACTTTCGATCAAAACAGGTAAATGCCCGGAAGACTGTAAGTATTGTTCACAATCGGCGCATTATGATTCGAAACTTGAAGCCGAAAAACGTATTGCCGTGGATAAAGTGATTCAGGAAGCCAAAGAAGCGCTTGCTTCTGGTTCATCTCGTTTCTGCATGGGTGCAGCATGGCGTAATCCACATGAACGCGATATGCCTTATGTACTGGAAATGGTACGGGAAGTAAAATCCTTGGGTCTGGAAACCTGCATGACTTTAGGCATGCTCAACCAGTCGCAAGCAGAACGTTTAAAAGATGCAGGGCTAGACTATTACAACCACAATCTAGATACCTCACGTGAATATTATTCCAATGTGATCAGTACCCGTACCTTTGATGACCGCTTAAATACTCTGGATTTTGTCCGTCAAGCTGGCATGAAAGTGTGTAGTGGCGGAATTGTCGGTTTGGGTGAAAGCAGCCAGGACCGTATTGGTTTATTGCATGAGTTAGCGACTTTAGCGATTCATCCTGAATCAGTACCCATCAATATGCTAGTGCCAATTGAAGGTACGCCACTGGCTGATGTGGAAAAACTAGATGTGACTGAATGGATTCGTACCATTGCAGTTGCCCGGATTATTATGCCTAAAAGCTATATTCGCCTGTCTGCAGGGCGAGAGTCTTTGTCCGATTCTGATCAGGCACTGGCTTTTATGGCAGGTGCCAACTCGCTTTTCTCAGGTGAGAAACTCTTGACCACACCGAATGCCGGTGAAGGTAAGGACAGACAGTTATTTAACAAGTTAGGTTTAATCGCAGAAAAAGCCAAACCAACAGTCAAAGAACTCTCTGTAGATGCAATGGCTAGTTAAACTGAGCAAATTCTAAAAAAGCCCTTTTAGGGCTTTTTTTATTTAACCCGAGGTAATTAACATGCCATAACGTGTATTTAAATAATTTCCCCGACGAATGATATCTGCTCCATTGGCATGGTAAACCACCAACTCCTGAGTAAAAGTGTCATGACTGAACGAATCAAAACAATCCTGATGATGACTTAACCAAACCAAAGTGTCTGCTAATTGATCAGTGACAATATAAGTATCTGCAGTAAAATCAATGCTCATAACTACAATTTTAAATAGGTCTAAATTGGTAGTTTAATCTTTTTTTCAATTGTTTCTAAGAACTAAAAAGTGAGCCCGAAGCTCACTTTGTAATGATCCCCATAGTTTCATTTAAAGCGGTTTATTGATGCCACACTTTCTGCATTCTTTATGTTCTCCGATCTCTTCCATATGCTCATACTCATACACATGTAAGCAAAATAATTTCATAAGTAATTGAAGCATTTTCTAAACTCCATCATTGTTTATTTTTTAAGTTCAGCTTCTATAATCTGATATTTCATCCTGAAACACCAAAGTGATCAAAAAAAGATCACGGTTATTTATTAACATATTTTTATGATAATTCAAATAACTTAACTCTAATTTTTAAGAAAATTACAAAATAAAATTCACTTAAGTGCTAAAGAGACGAGACTATCCTCAAAGGCAAGAAATTTTAATCAATCAATAATTTTAGTTTCTAGAAAAACCTTAATAAAGCAATATAAAACAATAGGTTATTAAAAATAAAGACTATAATATGAATATGTAATTTTTGACTATCTAAGAAATAAAAGCTTCTTAATGAGACTTTTTTATTGCCTACCCTGCTTACACCATTTATTTTTGATTGCTTACATAGGATTTAGAATTAAAAAAGCACTCAAGAGAATTACTCTTAAGTGCTTGATTTATTTGGTGGGCCCAGACAGACTTGAACTGTCGACCAACGGATTATGAGTTCTTACTTCACTATATTTATTAGCGTTTATTAGAATTCCTATATTGCTTTAATTCAATGATATACATAAAATTATCAAAACAACCAATCTTTTTTGAGTTGATAATAAAACCTTAAAATTGATTTTATCTGCTACCTATTTGCTACCTTTTTTTATGACAACTACAACCTTTAAATTTACAACAACTCGACTTACACAGTGCATCTGCCCTTCTGAAAAGGATTATGTAATTTATTGGGATGAATTAGTGAAAGGATTAGGCTTAAAAACTTATACCTCCTCTAAAAAGTCATTCCTATTTCAGACTCGTTTAGGTGGTAAAGTCATCAAGATAAGTATTGGTTCATTTCCAACCTGTACGATTGATCAAGCTCGTCAAAAAGCCAAAGAGCTCGATATCATGTGTTCTAATGGAATTGATCCCAGACTTGAGAAAAAAAGACTCATTGAGCAAAATGAACAGGAAATAAAACAAAGTAAACGTAATAAACTTCTCTTTAAAGATGTATGGGAAGATTATCTAGCAGCTAATAAATTTCGTTGGCGAGAAAGAACTTATAAAGATCATATTCGTTTAGCCTCTGGGAAAAATGAAATCAAGATAGGTAAAAAAAGTTCTTTATCAAAACCACAGCCTATATATGCCCTTTTAGATATTCCTTTAAGTGAGTTGAGCAGTGTTGTCCTTAAAAAATGGTTAGATCAAGAAAATGAAACTAGACCTACATCAGCTGCTCTTTCATTCCGTCTAGTACGAGCTTGCCTTAATTGGGCTGAAGAACAAAGTCTTTATACAGGACTATTGCCTGACAAATCCATCCATTCAAAAGCAGTAAAGCAATCTGTCGCATCCACTAAAGCAAAAAAAGACTGTTTACAGAAAGAACAATTACCTGCTTTCTTCAAAGCAGTACTTTCTCTACCAAACCAATATATATCTGCATATCTTCTTACTACATTAATGACAGGTGCTAGGCGTAACGAGATTGCTACCTTGAAATGGAAAGATGTAGACTTAAAATGGAATACAATGAAGATTGTCGATAAGATTGATGATGAAGGTCGTATTATTCCTCTTACCCCATTTATCAAAAATCTTCTTCTGAATTTACCTAAGCTTAATGAATACGTTTTTTATTCTGATAAGTCATCCACTGGCTATATAGTAGAACCAACAAAAAGCCTTAAAACATCAGCAGCTAATGCAGGAATTAATAACTTATCCATTCATGGACTACGGCGTTCGTTCAAGACTCTTTCAGAATGGGTATCTTTACCTAGTGGCATCATTGCCCAAATTGCTGGACACAAACCTAGTGGTACCGAAGAGAAGCATTACACTGTGAGACCTATTGATTTGCTTAGAAAATGGCATATAGAATATGAAAACTGGATGCTATCAGAAGCTGGTATTACACAACAATAATTGTAAGAGTGTTCTTAAAAAGAGCTATAAAGCTCTTTTTATTCACCTCATTTCATGAACAGTAATAATCTTCGGCTTCACCATATTAAATACCTTCGTATAAAGAAACTAGCAGCCAATAAATCTTCTTCAAGTATAAATGATTATAAAATAGCTGCTTAGATTATTTAGATAGGTATAATTTTATGTGCATTAAAAGTAGGTGGTTCAATCATTATTGAATATAGAGGTGGCGTCAATTGAACTCAAAACCCAACCTATTAATTTAAAAGCTCTTTTATTGAATAAAAAAACTCATTGACCCAATTTTGACCCAACTTAGATTTAGTGCATTGAATAACTTTAAAATCTTGTTCAAATTCAAATTCAGGATTTGAAATGGCGTACTGATTATACCAACATTAAAAGCACTATAAAATATTACGATATAACATATCATTTCTTCGATATTCTTTTTTGATGTATCATGCTTTTAGACTCATTTAGGGACAAGGTAATGTTTGAAATTATTGATAATTTAAAAATTAAATTAGATCAGCATCGCCCTCTTTCTCCTGCGATTGTACAAAATCTTCAAGAAGACCTTATAGTCCGTTGGACATACCACTCCAATGCAATTGAAGGTAATACACTTACTCTATTAGAAACCAAAGTTGTGCTAGAAGGTATAACTGTCGGAGGAAAGGCATTAAGAGAGCACTTCGAAGCAATTAACCATAGAAATGCCATTTATTACGTTGAAGATATTATTAGAAAGGAAGAACCATTTTCTGAATGGCAAATTCGCAATATTCATCAACTCATTTTAAAAAATATTGATGATGATAATGCCGGCCGCTATCGTCAGCAAAACGTACTAATCTCAGGTGCTACGTCTACTCCACCGGATTACACTTTATTAAACGACAAGATGGCTCAACTAATCGATTGGTATAACAGTGACACACATAAACTCCATCCTATCGAACGTGCAGCCAAAGTACATGCTGATTTTGTAGGTATTCATCCATTCATTGATGGCAATGGCCGTACTTCAAGACTTTTGATGAATCTTGAACTATTAAAGGCAGGCTATCCGCCTTGTGTAATTACCGTTGAAAATCGCTTAGCTTACTATGAAGCCCTTGATCAATGGATGGCTTATGGCAAGACTGAAGCTTTTATCCAGTTGGTTTCAGATGCAGTATTGGAAGGGTTTAAACCGTATCAAGTTGTTTTAGGGCTTTAAAATTAAATTGAGGGCGAATTCAAACAATCTACACCGCCATTTTTAATGCCTATCAAATAAGCAATCAAATCCAATATTCAGGATGAGCTGATTCACAAATATATTCGACTTACTTAATAAGTCGAATATATACTACAATCTACTCACACTTATTCTTCACTATTTCAAGGGATGGCAAAATATGTATGATAATTGGATCTGGAAACAACCTAATTAGACAACCTTTGCATGGAATGATGAAAATATTCTTCCTCTCACCAGACACATTCATCAAAAAGTTGGTATCTTGCTTGGGCAAAGCCAATATAATCCTGAAAAATAACACCTTACCTTAGACAACTTGATTGCCAATCTAGTTTCATCCTCTGCTATCGAAAATGAAACGCTCAATGTTTATTCGCTTCGTTCATCTCTGGCAAAACGTTTAGGTGTATCACTAGAACAACCTTATCCAAATTCTGAACGCTCAGATGTCCTAGCCAATATCATGCTAGATGCATTGAATAATTTTGAACAAGGCCTATCCATTGAAAGATTATTCCAGTGGCATAAATAGCTATTCAACGAAACGGACTGGTCGATACAGCGTATTCGGATTGGGCAATTACGTGGACATGAACCTATGCAGGTTGTCTCTGGGCGCATGGACTATCCTACCGTACATTTTGAAGCCCATCGAGATGGTTTAGAACAACGCTTGGATGAGTTTATTCAGTGGTTTAAAGCAGTAAAACAGATACCTTGCTTGACCCACTCATTCGAGCGGGCATTGTTCATTTGTGGTTTGTAACACTCCACCCGTTTGATGATGGTAATGGACGTATTACACGTACACTCACCGACTTGGCTTTAGCCCAGATGGATCAGCAAAGTATCCGTCTATATGCTATGTCACCTGTTATCCTGAATAAACGTAAGAGCTATTATGAAATTCTAGAAGCCACCCAAAAAGGTGATTCTAATATTACCGCATGGTTCGTTTGGTTTTTACAGGCACTCAATGAAAGCCTTGATCAGACATTAAAGCGTATTGAAAGGACACTTTTAAAAAGTAAATTTTGGCAGACTTTTTCAGACATGGATCTACATGAGGGACAGCGCAAAGTTTTCAATAGGCTGCTAGATGGTGGGGAAAATGGCTTTGAGCATGGAATCAGTGCTTCACAATATCAGAAAGTGACTAAAGTGAGCCGAGCAACAGCAACTCGCCATCTGACTGATTTATTGGAGAAAGGCTGTATTGTGAAACTTGAAGGCGGTGGGAGAAATACGAGGTATAAAATCGAGTCTGGTATTTAGCCATGAGCCGCTTTATGATTGAATTCGGGTGGTGCTTCAAAAAGTATGCTGACATTAAATGAAGCCATTATTGATGTAAAAGCAGGTTAAATCGAAGGCTTTAAAATGGTTTTCAAGCTTTTTCGAAAAATTACAGCTCTTTCTAAAACCGCGCCTAATTCGATGCCTTATTTTGCAATTATTACCTTCAATACCAAAATCAGGTGGTGTTCTAAATTGTATGCTAGTCCATTCTGTAAATAGAAAAAATGAAGAACAGAAAATTAAATCCACTGCATCATCAATGTCTTACAATATTTAAACCATGAGTGAAAAATAATCAGCATCCTTTTTGAAACACCACCAAATATTAAGCTTATAATTTATTACAAATATTTTGATTAATTTCAATAAAATCAATCCATTTTATTTGATCTGATAGATAAGCATTATAGTAGTCTTCAACTCGGCAAACAATGGGTCTGTTTTCATAAATATCGCAAAGATTAGTTTGTTCATTCAGATAACGACACACGGAATCTCCTCGATCTAAAAATTGTGTCTGAGAACTACTACCAACCCTGCGGCAACATTTTCCACAGGCTGTACAAGGAAATGTCATCACTTTTGGTAAATTCATTTGGTCAAGATAGCTCTTGTTGAAGTTTTAAAAGTTGATCTAAAACCTTACGATTTTCCTGATCTTGCGCTCCAAACTCCAAACTGATTTTTTTAATATCATGCACAATTTTATTAAAAAAATCATCGACAACAGTATTGATTGCGATCGTCAAACTTGTTGCAAACTGATCAGCAATTTGTAACGCTGAATCTTCAATTTGCTGACCTCTACGCTCTCTTGCCTTTTGTTCAATTTCTTGCTGACGTTTCAGCTGCTCTGTCTCGGGATCATCACTAAAGATATCATGCAAAGCCAACCCCATTGTCATAGCCATTCCTGCAATAGGTACTGCCTTACCAACGATTTGCCCAGCCCATCTTTCAATCGTTTTTTGCCCTACACCTTTCATCAGATTAGGTAAATACTGCTTCACCAAATTAAGTCCAGCAACGACATGCTCTGTCTTAATATTTTTACTCATAGATGCTGCAAATTGCCCTAATTGCTCTTTACTAATGTTAATCCCTTGATCATTCTCAGAGGCAGTTTTTGCATAAGTTTCTTGACTGAATGAATCAACTTGCACCTTCTTAAGATCATTGGGCAATCCATCTAGACAAAACGCAGGTATGTTTGCTTGTAACTGCTCAATATCATCCTGAATCTTTATGCTAGATGAAGTTAAGCGATCATTTAATTCAGTTTCAATTAATTTAGATTTATCTAGTATCCAGTTTTCAATATTATTTTCTATATTTCCCACCTCATTATAAATCCATGATTTTATATTTTCATATAACTCTTTTTTATTTCCATCAATACGTTTTATCAAAACTTGTCGAGTATCTAATTTATCTTTAGATAAACTAGCAACAAGCTGATCATATTGCTTCACAATCTCATCTTTAGATTGCGCTTCAATTCCCTTGATGTTTTCTGTTAAAAATAAATTTAAATTATTTTCTAGTCGAGTATAAATATCTTCTTGAGAAATTCCTTCAATGAATTTATCTAATTGTTTCTCAAATTCAAAATACCCACTCATTTCTACCAATTTTTCTTTATCTTTTAATTTCCCCATCAATGCCATTTGAGCATTGATTTTAATAATTGGAATATCTTTCAAAATATTTTTTAAATGGCGTTCATCGGCCAATTCTTGTAATCTTGCACGTGTTTGGTTTTTAAGTTGAATAAAATCTGTTTCGTTAAGCTGATTTTTTTCATTAAATACCAGAAAAACTTTTTTTCTATTTTCGAAGAGATCCATTAAAGTCGCTAAGGTTTTGGCTTCTTCCACTACACCCAAAGGATTTACCACAAAAATTACCGCATCGGCCTTTTCCAGTTGCTCTTTCGTCACATTTTCATGTTCTTTCGGCGCATCAATTCCAGGGGTATCCAAAATCATATAATTTCGACATGGATATTCAGTGACTTTGTCGGTTAATGGAATATCGCCCGTGGCTGCGACTTCTTTCCCAACTAAGGCATTAATCAGCGTGCTTTTTCCTGCATTATAAACCCCATACACCATAATATTGGCATCGGGTTTATTTCTCTTATCCTCAAACATATTTTGAACGGTAGCGAAACTTTGTTGCATATAAGTATGTTCAGCCACCAACACTTTGCTCTGTTCATATGTTGCAAACAATTGCTTAATTTGAATATTCATTTTGGTGTTCATTATCCATTCAATTTGGTTTCGGTGTCTAAAATCATGCAATTTAATTGCTTTTGAAAACCATTTATTTCATTTTTTAATTGCGTTACTAAATGCTCAGCACTATTTAACGCCATTTCTAGTAAGGTTTTCTGAAATTCAGTCATTTGTACTTGGATTGAGTCTTGTAATCGTTCAGAAAACTGCTGTTGAATGTGTGTTAAATTATCCCCAACGTTTAAAGTAATCTCACGATAATTTACACTGGCCTCATCACCTGTCTTACCACCTAGAAAACCACCGATTGTTGAACCCAAACCAGCTCCAACAGCTGTACCAGCAACAGGGATAAATGAACCAGCGACAGCACCTACCACTCCCCCCAACACAGCACCAAATCCACCATTACGTCTACGTGTCCCAGAAGTTACACTATCTGCAACCTGTTCCGTACGTTGCTCAATTTTAAATTCAGGTAAATCCAATAAAGCATTATGCTGTATAACATTCGTTAATTGACTTCCAAATTCACTCATCACTTGTTGTAAAATCGTTTTTTGCGCCGTAATAATGGCTTGATTTTGCTGCTGTGCCAAAGTATCCGCTATTTTCTTAATCGCCTGCTTCATTTGTATCGGATCATCACGATATTGAGCCAATCTTTCAAATTCAGCATCCACCTTTTGACTCAACTGTTGCTGAATCAAACGTTTTTGTTCGTTAATTTGAATTGGAATACTTTTTTGTATTCTTTCAATTGGCTGCTGAAAATCCACAATAAGTTGCGCATAGTTTTCCAAATCACCCACAAAATCAGTCAGAAAGTTTTTAAAATTCAGCATTGGGGTTTGATGTTTCAATTTCACCCCATCTTCTCTCGCAATTTTCCCGAGCGTTGCAAACAACTGCCCCATGCCACTATCGGCAAAATTATCGACATGACCTTCGTGTTCTTGCGCATAACGTGCAGAGAAAGATAATATTTCAATATTATTCGTTTTTCCTGCAAATTCTGGAATTTTTTCTAATGCTGAACGAATATAGTGCTGTTGCTGAATACGTGTTTGCGCATTTTTCATAATGATGGGCATAATCAACTCGCCTGTTTCTTCATCAATATCATAGGCGTTCGCATCAGTGGTATCACTTCCCGTTAAAAGTAAGATAATCTTCTTATCCGCACGATAAAGGTTTAAAATTTCATTTAAATCACTTTCTCGCCCAGGTGAATCCGATTTCATGGTGTATAAAATTAAATCGGCATGTTCCACATAATCTTTTGCCAATTCACCATTTTCTTGATTAATCGAATGCAATCCAGGTGAGTCAATCCATGTTAATCCATCAAGACTAAAGCCCTGAATCGAACTGGTTGCTTCAGTTGCTCCTACCCGAAATTCTTTTTTTATTTCAGCTTCTTTGGCAACATCACCACCTTTTACTTCTGTTTTTTGACCCGAAAAATAAACAGGCTGTAACTCTTTTTTAATTTTACTTTTTTGTTGATCTGTTGGATCAGTATGGCCCCAAGCCATATAGTTGCCCAAAGAGCTTTTACCCGACTTTACTTTGCCATACACAAACACCAATAAAGAATCATTAAATCCTGCTCGAAAATGCACCCCTGTATCTTGTGTGGTTATTTTCTTTTGCCAATTTTGATTAGTTTCTTCAAGAATGTTTCTAAATTTTACAATTTGTTGAAATAATGGATTATTTTCAGAAATATCATGCTCAGATGCTTTTAAATAACCTGCCATATTTTGCTGAAATTGATGACAGTGGCTTTTAAAAACTTGATCTTGTTCTTGGGAAAAATTAAATTTTTGTTGCAACTCTTTAAAAATGTTTAAGAGTTCTGGGCGAGAAATTGACAAAACCGCTGAGTCCATAAAATAATCCAAACTTATTTAGGTCAAAAAATGTGCAATTCCTTTTGCTAAGGAATTACACATAAAAATTTAAGATAATGCTTTAATTACTGATGTTAATTGGTTCAATTCATCTTGAAGTAAATCCATCTGTTTCAGCGTGCTTTTCATTTGTTCAGTAGGTTTAACATTCATTCCATAAATTTGCTCAAACAAAGAAATATCTTTAATAAACTGATATTTTGCAGTTTTTACCGAACTCGATTCCAGTTGTGAAAAATTAGAACCATTACTCGACAAGGTTAGATTATTGATCTTCGTTCCATGCACTGTCACCAAATTGGGTAATGAGGCAATGATCTCTTGATATGTCCGTTGGACACCGTGATCGAACTCTTGTTTAATCGATATTTTTCTTTCATTACGCTCACGTTCTTGACGTTCACGTTCAGCGGCTCGGCGGCGGCGATCTTCATCATCATTATTGTTGTTTGACGGCTTATCATCTTCTGATAATGCCGCAACTACCGCAGCCCCTGCAGCAACCACTGCCGCTCCAATTAACCAAGGTAATGGCATGATTATTCTCCTAAATATTTTTGTACTGTTGAGCTTTTGTCTCAACAAATTGTTTTAAACTTTTTAAACTTCTTTGAAATGAGACAAAACCATCCATTAATAATGATCGTTGTGCCTGATGTTCCGCTTCAATCTTCGTTTTTTGTTCAGTCAATTTTTTTAACAGTAATGCTTTCTCTTGATTTAATCGCTCTTGACGAACGACTTGCGTATTCGAGACGATACTATTAATGCATTGCTTTAAATCTTCAATATGACTATGACGAACTAAACCATCTTTATGCTTTTGTATTCCTTGTTGATAAAGTGTATTTGAAATTTGAAAGCATTGTGGTTGAAAACCTAAATATTGCTCACATTGCTCTAATACTCTTTTTTGAATTTGATCAACCTTAGATCGATCTTCCTTATCCACTTTACTCAAAATCAGAATAATATTTTTCTCTGCATATTGACCAAAAGACGTACGAACATCTTTTAAAAATTCAACCTCATTTGCTTCCAATTCACCTTGAAGCTGATGTACAAAAAGCACAACATCTGCCTTTTTAATACCTTTTAGTGCCTCTAAATTATCTGCTGTATTTGCATCTAATCCTGGTGTATCTAAGTAAATATATTGATCCGCTTCATAAGCACTGACTTCTGTGGTCTCACGAAAATCATTGGTTTTAAAAAATTCTTGATCAATATGTTGAGTCAACATATTTAATAATGAACTTTTACCTGCATTCATCAATCCCCAAGTCACAATCACAGGTTTTTCACTTCGCAAAGATTGATTGAGAAAATCTTGACTATATTTCCTTAAATCTTGGCTTTCTTTTAATAAATATGAAGCTGACATTTTATCTCCTAATACGCTACTTATTTAAACCAACTTTTAGGGTGTGTTACCCAATTTAATAATGTGACTTCTCCCACGACTTGCATGATGGTTCCACATTTTTTACATCGTGGAAAACCTAAAATCACATCACTTTTTGGTGCAAAAATTCCTATTTTTTTACATTGATGGCATTGTATTTTCATTGGTTTAGGCTTCCACGCCATTATGAACTCCTACGCTCTAAATATTCCTTTAGTCCCTTTTCCATCTCATCTTGCAATCTTTCTGGATTTACAATTTTAAGATGTGGAATCCAAAAACGAATTAAAGGCAATAACTGCATATCATGATTAATTTTAGAAGAAACCAACAACCCACCATCCCCCAACTCTCTTACAATTTGTTGCTCAGGTAGTATTGATCTCTGTTTAAAATAAAAAGCAACCTGACTATCAATAGATAAAATGATTTCCTGTTTATCCTGTCCAAACCAGATGCTGTCATCATCTTCCACAAGTTTTACAATATTTTGATCTGGAATAAATTGAGGATATTCATGCGTAGCGTGCATAAGTTGAATATGTGAAATGCGATAAGTACGTAATTGATCTTTTCTAACTGCTGCCAAATACCAGCTACCATGATGATGAATCAAGCGATAAGGTTGAACCAGTCTAGATTCTCCTTTATATAGAAAACCAATTTGTCGCTGCTCTTGAATTGCTTTTCCAAGAACTTTGAATAGTTCTTTAAACTGACTAGCATCTTCAAAAGAGTAACCCTTAGCACTATAAATCTGATGCGCTCGACTATCTAAAAGCTCACGCAGAAAAGACATATCCAATGAGGGATACAAATGACTAATTCCTGAGAGCTGTGCAAAATTACGGATATCCTTTGGAGCAATTTTTCCCAAATAATTTGAATCTAGGTAAAATTTTTTATTTTCATTATCCTGTAACAAAGGCAAATAAGTGTTAAGGCGATCAAAATCTCTCGAAATAGTACGTGTACTTACCCCAAACTCAGATGCCAGCTCTTTTATACTTAACTGATACCCCATATTTAACTTTGTTAAAATATTTGCTAATCGGTCAGCTAAACGCTCATGAATAGAATCATCACGTTGCATAAATTTTCTCTAATTATTTAAAACATATACCAAACTTTTAAAGTTTTGATATGCTTGAAATATAACACATTAAAAAAACAAAAATTCACAATAAATAACAAAAAAACATTAATTTAATTTTAATTTAAACAATGTTTAGCCTTTCTAAATAACGTTCTAGGTGCAACATTGCTAAATAGAATCTCTTTAATTCAGCCCACTTTATTTTTCCCTGTATTAATGCTCTAAAAATACGCTTTAAAGCCTTCTTCCTATGCTTATTGGTAAATGGGCCTGAACGTATTATCATATCGATTTTCTTTTCCTGGGTACTTTTCATTGCAGCATTTGATTAAGCTTAAGAGCCTCAACTAAACAAGACAAATATAGAAAGAGAAAATGACAGGTGATGTCACAGTACTATAAAATTATTTATTTCTTAGATTTTCAATTTTTCTTGGACAAACTACCAAAACAGAGATGGTGTCTGAATAACTCAGACTCTAAACTAATGAAAACAAAAGTAGATCTTATGGTTTAATTACCCATATTTATCCATTTTTCACATGAACAACTAGCCAATCTTGTACGGGTGACGATAGAATCTTTTTAGAAATGGAATTTCAACAAAATCTTAAATGAATGTTTTTGAAAACTTATCAAAACTTAGCCTCTAAATGTCCAATATCCCTATTACAATCAACAAATTGATATATAAACTTGAACTCATAATGAAATACTAAACTTTGAATTAGCGGATACTCTGAGCTTGCAGCTAATCACTGCAACAATTCACCCTTCAAACGTTTAGACTTGATTTGTTCTGTGCTGATTGGACTACCATCACTTCCCCTATTTATAAAACTACAAACACTTTTTTTAATTTTTACAATTATCGAATATACTTTTTCACTCCTGCATCTTCTGAAAGTGCAAAATTAATAATCACATCTGACTGAAACTCTTTTTTTATATATTTCAAACTTAATGGATTACAACGTAATGCATATTTCAAAATTTTCTCCGAATATTCTTTTAAAAACTGGATCACAAAAGCCCGCTGCTCTATTGCTTTCATCCATAAGTCTTCATAGAACACCTCAATATGCTGAATCGCATAAGGCCGAAGCTTTACAGCATGTTCACATAACTCTTTACTTGGATTATCAATAAACTGAATAGACATTGGATTATTTTCAATGGCCATCAGGTACATTGAAGAAGTGGGGTTTCGAATATCCCGAATCGCTATCCCATCTTTACGCAATGCCATGTAGGAAAGAGCTTCAGTTTGGTGCGTCACATATTTAATGGCTTGAGGATGAGATTGAACTGCAACCTGACAAATCTGCTCTGTTTGCTGTCGGACATATCTAAGTGCAAACCCATTTTGCATGACTGCTGCCAAGCATATTTCTGCATTTTGAAATAATACATGTCGTAGTGCCAGCCCTTCATTCTTCACAGCTGTTAAAATGATTTCATGGCTTGGTTCATGAATAAACTGTAAAGTATCACCATTTTGCTGTACAGACATTAAACATAAATCTTCAGTCTGGTTTTTAACATACTTAATTGCTCGCGGATTTTGCTTAATTGCCTCATAACACAAGCGATCATCTTGTTTCTCTATATATTTTAAGTATAAACCATTTCCTTTTACTGCATTTAAGTCAGCATCATAACTTGGGTAATACATTGTTTTATATTGAATCATCTCAATAACTTCTTCAATCAATTAGAATGATGTAGCTCCTCACATACATCATTCCTACCATGTTCTAAACTTGTTGCTGCTTAAGCATATTCAGTGCAACATCCACAATCATGTCTTCCTGACCACCCACCATACGGCGTTTGCCCAGCTCAACTAAAATATCGAATGCCGATAAACCATACTTTTCAGCTGCTGTTTCAGTATGACGTAAGAAACTTGAATAAACGCCTGCATAGCCCAATGCCAGCGTTTCACGGTCAACACGTACCGGACGCTCCTGCAATGGACGTACAATATCTTCTGCGGCATCTATCAGTTTTTTCACATCGCAGCCGTGGTTTAAGCCCATGCGCTGTACCGCTGCAATAAACACTTCTAGTGGTGCATTGCCTGCTCCCGCCCCCATACCTGTCAAGCTGGCATCAATACGGTTACAACCATGTTCCAAAGCCACAATACTGTTTGCCACACCCAAACTCAGATTATGATGCGCATGCATACCGGTTTCTGTTTCAGGGTTCAACACGTCTTTCATTGCTTTGAATCGGTCAGCAATGTCGTACATATTCATTGCACCGCCAGAATCCACTACATAAATACACTGAGCGCCATAGCTTTCCATCAGCTTGCCTTGCTGTGCCAATCCTTCCGGTGTATTCATGTGACTCATCATTAAAAAGCCAACAGTATCCATACCCAATGAGCGCGCGTATTCAATGTGCTGCCGTGAAACATCGGCTTCGGTACAGTGGGTCGCAACTCGAACCACGCGTGCACCGGCATCATAGGCCGCTTTCAAGTCATGCACAGTACCAATGCCTGGCAATAATAAAGTCGCCACTTTGGCATTTTTGACTTCACTTGCAACAGCTTCTATCCACTCTAAATCTGTATGTGCGCCAAAACCATAGTTAAAACTTGAACCTTGCAAGCCATCGCCATGTGCCACTTCAATGCTATCTACCCCGGCTTCATCTAAGGCGCGAGCAATTTGACGGACATGATCCAAGGAATATTGATGGCGGATCGCATGCATGCCATCACGCAGGGTGACATCAGAAACATAAATCTTGCGTTGTGGATCTAACATTTTATGCTCCTGCTACTATATTATTGTGAGTTAAGTGCGTTTCGGCAAAACGCTCCGCTGCGGCTAAAGCTGCACTGGTCATAATGTCGAGGTTACCGGCATACGCTGGCAGGTAATGTGCTGCACCTTCAACTTCAAGGAAAATAGAGACTTTCAAGCCAGGTAATTTTCCTAAACCTGGAATATTCAGGGGGCGGTCTACATTAAATTCTTCAAACTGAACCTCCTGCTTCAAGCGATAGCCAGGTACATAAGCATGCACGGCATCTGCCATTTCTTTAACCGACTGGCGAATAGCATCTTGATCAGCACCCGCTTCTGCCAAGCAATACACGGTGTCACGCATAATCAAAGGCGGTTCAGCTGGATTCATAATGATGATGGCTTTGCCTTTTTCAGCACCGCCAACTTGTTCAATGGCTTTAGACGTGGTTTCGGTAAATTCATCGATATTGGCACGTGTGCCCGGGCCTGCAGATTTGCTGGCAATCGACGCAATGATTTCTGCATAGTGAACTTTCGCTACTTTTGACACTGCATGTACCATTGGGATGGTTGCCTGACCACCGCAAGTCACCATGTTGATATTGGGTGCATCAAGATGTTCATCCAAGTTCACCACAGGTACAACATAAGGCCCTATTGCGGCAGGCGTTAAGTCAATCACTTGAATGCCATAGTTTTGCAATACTGCATTGTGATGTGCATGTGCCCCGGCAGACGTGGCATCAAACACGATTTTAATGTCTTTAAATGATGGTAGTTTGAGCAAACCCTCTACACTTTCTGCGGTGGTTTCAAAGCCAAAACGTGCAGCACGCGCCAAACCATCAGACTGAGGATCTGCACCGACCATTACAGCCATTTCCAAATATTTTGCATTGCGCATGATTTTAATCATCAAGTCGGTGCCGATATTACCCGAACCAATGATGGCGCATTTAATTTTTGCCATAATGTTTATCCCTATTTGTTATGCGCTAAAATGCACAGAGACTGAGCCAAAGCCTTCAATCTCTACCTTAAATTCTTCACCTGCTTTCACTGCAACCATTGGACCTAATGCACCGGTCAAAACAATGTCACCAACTTTCAAAGGTCGTCCACGCCGTACCATTTCATCTGCCAGCCAGACCGCAGCATTGAGTGGATTATCCAGACAAGCTTTACCTAGTCCTTCTGAAACCACTTCATCTGAACGTGTCATTTGCATACGACAATTCACGAGATCAACATCAGCCAACTGTACTTTTTGAGTTCCAAGAACAAAGGCTGCACTTGAAGCATTGTCTGCTACTGTATCCAGTAAGGAAATTTTCCAGTTTTCAATACGGCTATCCACGACTTCAATCGCAGCCACGGCATAATCTGTAGCAGCAATAATGTCAGCCACACTATGTTGGCTATGGGTTAAACTGCTTTTCAACACCAAAGCAATTTCCGCCTCAACTTTAGGCTGAATCAGCTTTTGGAATGGGATGGTTTGACCATCCACAAAGGCCATATCTGCAAACAGCATGCCGAAATCAGGTGAATCCACGCCTAGCTGTTTTTGTACTGCAAATGAGGTGAGGCCAATTTTTTTTCCGACTAGGCGACGACCTTGATTCAGCGCACGCTGGGTATTAATATCCTGAACAGCATAAGCACGATCTACTGTTTCAACTTCACCTAAAAGTTCACCAATAGGTACAATGGCTTGCTGATTTTGTTCAGCCTTATACAATGCATCCGCAATCGATATTTCTGTGGCTGCCATCCTCTGCTCCTTTTATTGATTCAAGCTATTTTTAGGCAAAGCTCCGCCTAAGCATGACTGCCCATTGTTTTTTAATTGAGGGATAAATGGTTCAGCCCAAGTTGCGCTATGCTTTAAAATGGGCTGACATCAAGATGAACTAGTCTGTGATACTGACGTTTTTACCGCTTTTCAGTTCTGACATGCGTTGGTCAAGTTCACCATCGACATAATAGAGTTCTGTAAAACAGCCAATTTGATCACGAGTATCAAAATACGCCCAGCGGCAATTACCAAATGGCCCTTCAAAAAATCCGGCCATGGCTTTAGCAATACCTAAATCTAAATAGTGCTGTTCCGCTTGTGCATATTCAGCAGCATCTTTTTGACGGAACCCGATGTGATGCGGGCCTTTGCCTTTATCATCCAGCCAGTCTTTATAGACGCTCTTGCCACCGTCATGGCGTGCCAGTTCAATTAGGGTTTCACCGGCAAAGCCATACGCACAGCTAAATTGGAAATCACCCGGCTGACCATAATATTCTTTCTCTTTTTGTGTCTGAGAAAGACCTTCAGCGACATTCCACACTTCAACACCATTGGTCTTACTGAAGAAATCCATCGCCTGCTGCAAATCTTCCACCACAAAACAGATTTGGTCGAAGCGCTTGCTCAGCATATTTTGAACAGATTGAGTCATCAGTGATTTCCTTATGCTGATTCTAAAATGCGGAAGCTGATCGCTTGTGCCGGGCAAGATCCAGCTAACTCTCTCACTTCATCTTCACGATCAATATCGACTAAATGCAGTTTTAAATTCGCCACCTGACTGCCTTGCGGAATTTCAAAAATATCTTCTGACATGAGGCACATGCCATAACCTTGACATTGGTGGGCGTCTAAAATAATTTCAATTTTTTGGTTGCTCATGAGATTCATCCTTTAATTTCAATATTCTGTCCTTTCAGACCATTCACGGTTTTTACAAGAACACGCCCAAGTTAGGTGTTCTGAGTACTGCTTCTGTCAATACAGCCTTACGTTTTAATAAACGTGCGCCTTGGTCAGTAATTTTGAGTGTATCTACACGACGATAAGGAATAATATCCCCCTGCTCATCATGACCACGTTGACGGTACATAATGGTCGCACTATGTACATTCACCACGTCGGCCTGCTCAGTTGGCTCAATCATCACACTCCCAATCACACGAAGTGTGCGAGATGGTGGCACTTCTGCCCACGCCTGCCCCGATGCCATACGATCAATACGGGTTTTAATATGTGCTTTACGGTCAAGCACACGGTAGGCTTCGCCGGGAAATTCATCCTTAAAATGATAAGAACTAATACGCAGTGGTACTTCATAGATGATTTCATCATCCAAAAGAGCAAACCATTCATCAAAACGACGCTCATCCAGCAGCAATGCTTCTTGCGCTAAAAAATTATGTACAGTTTCACGAGTTGAAAAATCCATTTATGCCACTCCTTTTTGCTGTGCATTTTCATCAGCCAAACAGGTTACTTTGGCTTTTTGACCTTCGCGCATTTCTTTTAACCAGCGACGCCAGAAACCGATTTGGCAATATTCCCCATAAATCGATGGATGGAATTCACCTGGACCTTTCCAGTCTGGATCTGCACCTGTTTGCTTTTGGCTGTAATGCAGATTGACTTGCTCTTTACGCATCCAAGGGCTTTGCGCACCTTTAGCAATACCTTCCCAAACTGCTGTATCGTCGGCTTCAAAAATACCGCCTGAACCAAAGGCATATTGACCTGCAGCATAGGCTTTTTCAGCATACTGTTCAGGCACGAAACTGAATTCAAACTCGTAGTTCCATAGTTCCATCACACCAGGTGCAACGGGCTGCCACATACGGATATTGGTAAATGGAATTGGCATTTCACCCGGCGCTGGCGGATGCGGTAAGCGCATATAGCTGAAGTTGGGGAAAATCGTACCTATGGTTGGTGGAACATCTTTAATCATTTTTAATTGAACATCGTCCAATTTTGACAAATCAAAATGTGCCTGCAATTCTGGCGGATAACCCCAGTTTGGTAATGGAATGCCAACCATATCGGATAAGTTGTGGCCAATAAAACTGTTTCCATTGCCAAAGTCATAGCCCGAAGCATGCGTGCTGACTTGGTTTACACTTGGAATAAAACCAGAGCTGGCAGCAGATAAATGCGCTGTGCTTACATGGTAAGCATCACCACAGAAGTTTTCTGCACCACTTTTCCAGTCAGCTTTGACTTGAAAGCGTTCGGGTTCTTTTAATAAACGCACACCTTCTGGGTGAATACCAAAAATTGCATCCAAAGCCCAAACAGTATCACCTAAGTACTCACGTAATGGCTGAACATCTTCATTCAATGATGCAAAAATAAAACCATAGATGCTTTCAACTTTCGCAGCACGGAGTAATCCCCATTCTTTTGCATCCAACTTGCCACCATAGGCATCCTTCATGTGCGGTGCGCCCATCCAGTCGCCATTGTTCTTATATACCCAGCCATGGTATGGGCATTTAAAACTGGAAGCATTACCACGGTCGTTATGACAAACTTCTGTACCACGATGACGGCAGTGATTCAGTAAAACATTAATCTTGTTTTCACTGTCACGGGTCACAATCACTTTGTCTAAGCCCAAACGGCGCAGCACATAATCGCCATGGTTTGGAATTTCAGTCTCATGCGCAATGAAAATCCAGTTGCGTGTGAAGATGCGTTCCATCTCGGCACGGAACACAGCATCATCATTAAAGACATCGATCGGCAAAAAACCGTTGTTAATGCTTTCTTCCACACGATTACACAGGTGCTCTACGTAATCTTCATCACTTCCTGCTGTCACTTGAATGTACTTAAACATGTGACCTCTCCTTCCATTTTTGTTATTACTGCCTGGCGGCTGTATCAGCTATACAGCCGATACAGCGCTAGAATCGCTCGGTTTAAAAAATTGTCTTGCTTTTAAATATGTTGCTAAAACTTAGCCTGCTTTTTTGGCTGGCCCATTAAATGGCGCCCAGTTCTGCTTTCTGAATTCCAGCAAATAAGCCTGGGCATTGTCTTCATGTAATGGCAGCTCACGTGGTACCCAGTCGGTATCTAACTGATCCATATCGGCATCGTATTCAAAACGGCAACCCAAAGGACCATCGAAATACCAGAACCAGTTCGAACCTAGACCATGACGACCTGGGCCCCAAAAGCTTTCGTGTCCAGCTTTTTCAAAGCGCTGGCCTGCCAGCATCAGTTCACTTGGCCCAGAAAGATGGAATGAAATATGTTCAACACCTTTGATATGTTCCGGTGCTTGAATTAAGAATAATGTATGGTGATCTGTAGTACCGCCAGCACGCAGGAATGGTCCACCACCAAGACGATCGCTGACACGGAAACCTAAACGGTTGACAAAAAAGGCTTCGGCTTTGGCAGCATCTGGAACAAATACTGCAGTATGTGCAACTGTACGCGGTTTGATTTGAATAGAATGATCTACCCCCAGCTGGTTATAGCCACGCTGATGTGGAGCACCTGGTGCATTGATTTTTTCTACAGGCAAATTCAATTCACGGCGAATGCTGATTTGAAAACCAATGCTAATGCCTGAGTCATCAACAGTTTCTAAAGCGCCATTTTCTAAAACCTTAACGTCACGGTCTTTAGAAAGTTCTGCTTTAATTGCATCTAGAGCTGCCTGATCTGCAACACCGTACACCATTTTGCGTAATTGACTCATTGATGGGAGTTTTGGCGGCAAAGCTGCATGATCTGCTTCTGCAACCAGAATACCTGTACCATCTAAAGTTTCAAAATAGCGGCCAAAAGCTTGACCTGGTACTTCAGTCAAACCAAAGTCCTGCATAAATTGAACTGAGGCTGCTAAGTCATTTGCACCGTAGATCAATTGATCTATACCGATAATATTCATTCCATTTCTCCTGTATTCCATTCCTCGGAATACCCCTGTTGCTTCGTATTTTTATATCGCCGTTTTACTGCATCATGCATTGGCTATTGGGCTGTCCAGCATTGTGAACAAAGTTGAAACAGCCCAATAGTAGATCTAAGACCAATTGACGATTGACTTAGTCTGTGTACAATCCATCCCAACACATGTATTTCATTTCAAGAAATTCATCAATGCCGTAATGCGAACCTTCACGCCCTAAACCGCTTTGTTTCACACCACCAAATGGAGCTACTTCATTTGAAATCAGTCCGGTATTAATGCCGATCATGCCCGCTTCTAAAGCTTCAGATGTACGCCAAACACGTGCTGCATTTTGACTGTAAAGGTATGCAGCCAAACCGAATTCAGAATCATTGGCTTGAGCAATCACTTCTTCATCCGAATTAAAACGGATTAAAGGAGCGACTGGACCAAAGGTTTCATCATGAGCAATAACCATATCTTTGGTGACATTTTTCAATACTGTCGGCTCAAAGAAGAACCCGCCCAATTCGCTGCGGCGGCCGCCACAGATCACGGATGCACCATGTTCTAAAGCATTGCTAATATGAGATTCCACTTTTTTTACTGCATTCGCATCAATGAGTGGCCCTTGAACTACGCCTTCTTCCAAGCCGTTGCCGACTTTAAGACTACGCACTTTGGCTGCCAGTTTTTCTGCAAATTCATCATAAATTGCATCATGTACATAAATACGGTTTGCAGAAATACATGCTTGGCCTGTGTTACGGAATTTAGATGCAATCACACCATCTACAGCCAAGTTCAGGTCAGCATCATCAAATACAATTGAAGGTGCATTGCCACCAAGTTCCATTGAACATTTCTTAATAGTGGCTGCAGATTGTTCTAGCAATGTGCGACCAACTTCCGTCGAACCTGTGAAGGTAATTTTACGAACCAATGGATGCGAAGTCAGAATGCCGCCAATAATGCGAGTATCGTTACCTGTTAAAACGCTGAATACACCATCTGGCACACCTGCACGGCGTGCAAGTTCTGCTAAAGCCAAAGCGGTCATCGGCGTTTGGCTGGCAGGTTTCACTACCATGGTACAGCCGGCCGCCAATGCAGGTCCCGCTTTACGCGTGATCATTGCTGCCGGGAAGTTCCAAGGCGTAATGGCTGCACAGACACCAATTGGCTGCTTCAACACGACAATACGCTGGGTATCTTTTGGCGCAGGCAATACATCACCGCGGATACGTTTCGCCTCTTCTGCAAACCATTGCAGGAATGAAGAGGCATAATCCATCTCACCGCGCGCTTCAGATAAAGGCTTGCCTTCTTCTAAAGTGATGATGGTTGCTAAATCTTCTTTATTTTCCACCACCAGCTGATACCAGCGATTGATAATTTCATAACGCTGTTTTGCTGTGGTTTTACGCCATTTTTCAAATGCAGACTGAGCAGACTCAATCGCATGATTGGTTTCATCTTCCTTACAGCGCGGCAGTTTAACCAACTCTAATCCAGTTGCAGGATTATTTAAGCTGTATGTGCCGTGCGAGGTTTCCTGCAGCCACTGGCCATTAATAAATGCGCCAGTTTTCCAAAGGCTCGGATCTTTTAATAAATCCGCAGGATTGATATGTGCAATGCTATTCATGTCTTTATCCTTAACTTTTTTGCCTTATTCAGAGAAACGGCCAACCAGGAATTCGCTATCTGGGTCATTGGTGCATGGCAAACCTGAAGCGATTAAACCTTGACGCAATACTTTCATTTGACGGTCTGGAATACGGGCTACCGGAGCGCGAAGCGGACCACCGTTGAAACCAGCTAACCAATCCATATATTTCCAATGTGCACGGTTAATATAGTTAGAACCTGGCATATATGCGCCAGTTGCAGCACCTACTGCACCGCGAGCCGGCTGAGCTTGCCAGTACAATTTCATGGCTTCGTCAAAATTACCTTCTCTAGCTAGATTAAAGGTTTTGACAAAATGATCACCTGTCCACTGTGTATAACTGGTTCCTGAAAATTGCATATCCATGTAACGAAGTAATGGAATGACATCACTTTCGATTGGGCAAGTGACAATAATTTGATCTTTGAAACGTTCGTAGCTGTCAATTAAACCTGCAACATGTGGGAAGCCTTGTTCAGCTTTTAATGCAACCACGTTTGGACATTCATCAATTAAACGCTGAATCAGTTCAGGCGACATACCTTGTGGATGAACACGTTCAAAGCCCCATAATGGAATCGCGAACAGCATTACGGCTAAATCAGTCGCATCACAGAATGTTTTGGTATATTCGTAAATTTCCTGTTCTGACGATGGCCAGAAGTTTGATGGATATGACAATAGAACAATATCAGCGCCAGCTTTTTCAGCTAACTTTACTGCTTCAATATTTTCTTCCAGTGTTCCAAAACCTGCATGGAAGAATAAACCCAGTTTGTCACCCGCCTGATCTTTTGCCCAAGCAGTGAACTGTGCATTTTCTTCTGGGGTAATGGCTACTTCTGTACAAAGCAATGTGTATGTATAGCCAAGATCAATAATACGTTGAATATCGTGACGAATTCCCTTCTCATTGAGGCGTTTTAAATCGCGTGTATAGCTTGGAATGGTTACACCTGAACAACCTACTAAATTTTCGCGTGCCCACTCACGTGCTTCATTGCGTTTATAGTTAGCCATCAAAATTCTCCTTAACTCTTGTATTTACTTTCTTACTAAAAAATTATGTATTTTTTAAATTAACGGTCGATGGTGACAATGCTGTCGCTCATCTCTTGATATAAGTCTGCTGTTTTTGCATTACGTAACAGCATTTCTGCGGTCACGATATCTTGTAGCGCTGAGCCAACGGATTTATAAATCACGATTTCATCCGGCGTATTGCGTACTTTGACTTTTCCTGACATCACATCGGATAAAGAAACTGTTTTTGCAGCGACATCACAACCTTCCTGTTGTGCTACCAGTGAATCACCTGTTTCATGAATCACTTCTTCTGGCATATCTGCCACAATCAGGCTTGCTCGTTTCATGGTTTCAACATCCAGTTCACGCTGTTCCGGCAATGTTGAACTTACGGACACAACGGTCATTCCTGGCTCTAACCATGCAGCATCAAATACTGGTCCGCCATCACGGCTACGTGATGCACAGATCACTACATTGGCACCTTTAACTGCCTCTTCTGCTGTTGCAACAGCTTGAATATCTAAGCCATATTGGGCATGGAATTCTTGTGCGAATTTTTCACGATTCGCTTCTGTTGGGCTAAAGACTCGAACTTTTGCTACACGGCCTGTTGCGTTAAGTGCATGCAAATGGCTGCGAGCCAATGCACTTGAACCTAAGATTGCAACATCGAGTTTTTCTGTACCAGCTAAAGCATTTACAGCGACTGCTGAACTTGCTGCGGTACGGATATCCGTAATACGATTACCATCAATTAAGGCAGCCAAGCGCATGGTGTCTTGATCGAACAATGAAATGAGGTAGCTGGCTTTTTTGTTTTTTGGACTTGCTGCGATGAGCTTACAGCCCATGTATTCTTTAGATGGAGAAACTGCGCAAAGGCTACGTAACCAAAAGCCGTCGCCACGTGCCATCGTCCGTGGTGGCACCATTGCATTGGAAATAGGTTGACTATAAGCATGGCTGAGCGCTTCAATTGCACTTGACCAGGTTGCGAGTTCTGCAACATGATCATCATTAATAAATAAAGTTGGATGGTGTGCGTGGTTCACTGCTGAACTCCGTTTCAGTCATTTTTTTCTAATGTACTGATGTGTGATATGCGGAGCTAGCATGTAAGATGTAAAGCAGATATCTATAAAATGGATAAATCCACAGAAATTTATGGGGCGAAAAATGTAAAGATTATCTAAGTAATATTGTAGAAGACTGATCACTTAATAATTACGGAAAATAAATGTGAATAAAAAAACCCCTGTAGAGATACTAGGGCTTTTTTAACACACCTTAAGTCAATGATTTTTAAAAGTGTAAAAATAGCATTTCTTATTTTATGCCAATATACTTTCTAACTCTGCTTTATATTCTAAATACTCATAATTATTAGGTTCAATATTTAATACAAAATTAACTTTACCTAATAATGAATAAATATAATTCGGATCTTTAATACGTTTTTTAGAAACATGCGACACAATTCCAAATTTTTTTATATAATACAAATCTTTAGATAATTCTCTTTTATATTTTTTGGGAACAAACAGCATTCTATTTTTAATTTGTATACCTGTAATAATATTCTGATTAGCATTTATCTTTAGTTTTGTTTTTTTACTGTTTACTTTAAAACCATATTTCTTTATTAAATGGATAACAAAGTTTTTAAAATTTAAAGTAATTCTACTTCCTGAAAAAACCATATCATCAACATATCTAGAATAAATTAAATTATTCCTAGTTGCATAATTTAAAAGCTTCTTATCTAAAGCAAAAAAAACTAAATTTGATAAAGCTGGACTTGTCGGAGCACCTTGACCAAGAAAATCTCGGTAACAACATAATTTAGCTAGATAAAAAGAAATTTTTTTAGAGTACCCTAACTTATTGAAATAATTAATTATCCAAGATATTGGGATCGATGGGAAAAAATCTTTAATATCTAATTGCAGAAAAACATTAGAATCTTTATGAAGGTTTGCATTAGATTTAATTGACTTTTTTTTCACAAATCCGTGGGCTGATTTGTGTATATATCCTTGCTGTAATATATTTTTATAAATCCATATTTGAACCGATTTTAAAGATTTAAAAGGAGTCGTAATTATTCTATCTTTACCATTCTTTTGAGCTATTTTGAAAGACCTATAAAAATTTTCAGAGGAAAATATCATAGAATATAATGTAGATACATTTATACCAACCAGCTTAGATAAATGCTCTATTTCAAATATAACAGGAACATTATTTTTACTTAGTTTCTCAATAAGAAAACTATATTCTTGAATATATTCATCTTTAAGACCAATATCTTCGAAATACTCAATCCATTGATGAACGGTTTTACTATTTGTCATATCAGACCTGTAAGGATTACCTTAAATTACTTGCTTTGTAAGAAAAGAAGTTTCTTTTGATTACGATCAAAAGAAATCTTATTTTCTTACCTCGAATCAGCGGTAGCTGTTCGCCCCTTACTATTCAATCTATGATTGAATAGTAAGGTCAAGGTCAAAGACCCGTAAACGTTAGAAGCGACTCGCTCCAAAATACTAATCCTTACAGGTTTGTCAATTATAAACCATAGATATTTAAAGTAAACTTCTTTTAGGAATATAAAAATCATCAGGAAATATCTTATTTTCTGATAAAAACTTTTTAGGAATTTTACTTTTATTTTGCTTCTCTTGGTCTATCAACAACAGAATATACTCTATACCTTTATCTAAAAGGCGAATAAACAACCCATCAATTTCTATATATTTTTCTTTCTCAAGTTCAAAAATCAAATTAAAAAAAATGCTTGTTGATACTCCAATTCTTTTGTTTGCTGTATAAGCTTGCAGAGTATTATTAGATGCCGTTAATAAAACTTTAAGTAATTCGTTCTTCAATTGAATATTGTTCTTCATCATGCATCATCCATAGCTCTATGTAACAAGACATCGCGTACTTTATAATCAGAATAATATTTCCACCAAAAAATAGGAAATACATTATTAGGAGTATTTTTGCTTTCTATAGACAGAGCAATTTGTAATTCACCATACCCAAGACTAGGAAGTTCTCTCTCGTTATGTGAATGAGATAATTTTGCTTCTATTGCTTTCATCATGTTTTTTTTATTTTCTACTTGATGTTCATCGTAAATTTTTTCTAAAATATTATCATCAATAAAATAAACATATGAAAAATTTATATTTTTTTCTTTTATGTTTTTATCACCGCTCTCACTACAAATTAATACTTTGACTAGTATATTTGGTGGAGGGTACTTAGCTTGACTAAATAGTTCTTGAATTCTTTTAACCCGATTAATCACTGTAGAGCCAGTACCAACAAAATTATCTACTAATACTATATTAATACTTTGATCTTCTTCAGTTTGTCTAAATTCCTTGTAAGCTTTGGGAGTTTGGTCATAACGGTTAACAGATCTATATCCTTTCCACTCAAGCTTTGATAGCTCACCTTTTAAGTCATAAAGTACACTTTGCCCACTATCAGCTTTTGAATCTGGTGACATTGCAGCAATAAACGTTAATTTTGGTTCAAGTCCACAGGTAGCAATATCTAGCGCTAAATCACTTATGCTTTCATTATATTCTTGTATAGTTATATGTCTAAGATGATCTAAAATATCGACAACTAATTGCGTTTGTTCTTCATTTTCACAATCTTCAAATAACAAAGTACTTAAAGCCTGTGTCTTAGGTTGCAACCAAGGATACTTAAATGCTAATTGAAGAACTTTTTCAAAAGCTTTCTTTGGCATACTTCCCATTTATAGCCTTTTCCGCATATTTTTTAATACTTTATAATATCTTAAATTCTCACTTTGTAACTAAACAAGTTTAAATTTCTAATACAAATTATTATATTTTTTAGCTCTTGATTTGACATAAAATGTCTTATACAAAATCATTATCGCTCCATTACATCACCGATTCACAATCATCCCTTTCAATATCAACGGCGCTTGCTTCTCAAACCACTGCTGAATCACTCGGGATGCACGCGTATTTGGACGGCGTATGGTATGTGCCAGCACCACACTACGTGAAAGCTCAGGCTCCACAATTAAACTGGCGGCTAAACGCTGCTGGTTTTCCACACCAAATAGCCCCGAAGAAATCGCATAACCTCCCCCGGCAGCCACAATCTCGTGTTGCAAACGGTTCGAGTCCGCTTCAACCACACAATCAAACTTATAGTCCATCTGCCGTGCCAATTGGTCTAAACGCGCACGTAGCGGATGCGGACGACTTGGTACGATTAAAGGTAAATCCTGTAAATCACGCAATTTAATTGTCGGCTGCTCTACCAACGGATCATGTATTTGACCGACCAGCATCAAACCGAACTCGGCAATTACTGCTTCCTCATGCTTAATCACCTCGCCTTCACGGAGCAGCAAAGCCATATCAATCCGCCCTTCTTCAATCATCTCTTCCAAATGGACGTTTGAACCTTCACTGAGGTGCAAATCAATACGCGGGTAATTTTGCTTCACATAGCGGTACAGCTTCCCCGAAAGCTGACGTACCAATGCAGGCAACAAGCCGACACGGACTTCTCCAATCGGCTCACCGCCATAGGTACGAATATCATCTTCAATTGAACCGCATTCAATCGCCAGGTTAATAATGCGTGGCAATAACTCATAACCCAGTTCAGTGAGTACCACGCCGCGCCCTGTACGTTTAAACAGACGTGTGCCACATTGTTCTTCAAGTTGGGCAATATGCCGACTAATCATGGACTGCGGTACATTAAATGCATGTGCTGCCTTGGACAAACTGCCTAATTCTGCGACCTTAATAAACACCAGCCATTTAGAATCCAGTATTGATTGCATGCATATTTCCCTATTCATGTTCCCTGTAAAAAACCGGCCTGAAACACAGACCGGTTCAGACGGTTATAGCATCTTTTATACCGAATTTAAGGTCAAAAAACTCTTTAAATTGGTATGAATATCTGCAACTTGGTGCTTGGACGGCGTGATCCCTGCTTCCAGCAGTTTTCTTGCCATCATATGATCTACAGGTTGATTCACCGAATCAATGGCAACAAGTTTATCTTTGGCATAATGGAACACTGAAAAACGACCGCTCTTCATATCGCCACGAATCACATAATCACTGGTATCAAAAGAAAGTCCAGTCATCTGCAAACGAATATCTCCCTGATCGGTCCAGAACCAGGGCACATTTTTATATTCTGCAGGCTGTTCAGTGACGAACTTGGCTACGGTAATCGCTTGATCATTGGCATTTTGCACCGACTCCAATCGGATACGGCGGTCGCCTGCAAAATGATTTTCATGATTGGCACAATCACCAATGGCAAAAATATTGGCGATATTGGTTTGCATGGTACGGCTCACGCTAATCCCATTATCACACTGAATGCCTGCCTGCTCTGCCAGTTCGGTATTTGGAATTGCACCGACACCGACCAAAACTAGCTCAGCTTGAATCACACCATTGGCACAGCGCACCCCTGTGACTTTGCCATTTTCACCAACAAATTCATTGATAAATGCACCTGTTTCAATCTGAATACCATTCTTGCGGTGTATCTCGGCAATATAATCCGACACCAACGGTGATACAGAGCGACCCAAAACGCGTGGCATATGCTCCAGCACCGTGACATCCTTACCTAGACTACGTGCAGTAGAGGCTAACTCTAAACCAATAAAACCACCGCCAATAATCACTACATTTTCAGCAGTGTTGAGCGCTGAACGTAATTGCCGTGCATCCTGTAAAGTGCGCAGGCTCATTACGCCTTGCAGTTCTGTACCCGGTAAAGGCAACTGACGTGGACGAGTTCCTGTCGCTAACACCAGATAATCATATTCAATCATATCGCCGTGATAAAGTTTGACCACGTTCTCATCGGGATCAATTTCGCTTACTGCTGTATTTAAACGTAAATCGATTTGATATTTTTCATAAAAATTTTCTGGCTGCAGGCAGAGTTTGGATAAATCCATCTCATCTGCATCTTTTATAAAGCTTTTTGATAAAGGCGGACGATGATACGGTAATTCAGCCTCATTACTGATTAATAAAATTTCACCAGCAAACTGTTCATGACGCAGTGCTTTCGCACAGCTGCAGCCGGCATGGCCACCACCGATAATTACCACTCTTTTATTGTTATTCATCTTGATTTCACTCCATGAAAATCATTTATGGGTTAAAAAATGAGTTAAATGCTGGCTGACCTGATCAGGCGCTTCAAAATTACAGATATGACCACTGCCCTGAATAATTTCTAATTTCGCATTCGGCAATTGCGCTGCCATAACCTGCATATCTTCCACCGGCCCACCTCCATGATCATGCTCTGCGGCCAATAGCAACACCGGGGCTTGAATCTGTCCGAGTGACTTTGAAAAGTCCATTTCAATAAATGCATTCACATAGGCACAGTAACCTTCGACTGTAGTACGTTTAATCATGGCACGCAGTTGCTGATCAGCCTCAGGATGCGTGTTACGAAATTCTTCAGATAACCAACGATCTACAGTAACATCACCTAATTTATCCAAACCATTGGCCTGTGCTTTGGCACAACGGTCACGCCAAAATTCGTGACGGTCATCTGGCTGACGAGGACGGCAGCAGCACGCGACAATTTTTTCAATCCGTTCCGGATATGCCAGCCCCAGCGATAAGCTGACAGAACCGCCAAAACCTAGACCGACCACACTACTTTTTTGAATTCCTAAGTGATCCCATAATGCAATTACCCCATCGACAATTGTTTGAAAAGAACATGGCTCTGGCGGTAATGGACTAAGGTTATGCCCCCAAGGATCAAAGGTCAGTACCTGAAAATGCTCTGCCAGAATTTCAGCATGCACTGCCCAAAAACTTGCATCATTGCCAATACCCGGAATAAAGGTAATCCATGCTGCATCTGCTTTGCCTTGAACATGATGATTAAATAACGGTAATGACGTCATGTCAGTTGAACTCCACCCATATCTTGTTTGAGCTTAATTAAACAAAAATGAGTGATGTATCCTAGGTTTGAAATCCTAAATCAGATATCCAAAATATGCATAACTGCTTTATGAGTTAAATGCTATTTTCACATGCCAATGCTTCGTAAAGTGAAGACCAAGGATGAATAACACTTTGGTACTGACCAACGGAGCACAACATGACCACAGCACAAATTTTTAAAATAAAAGGCTTAGACCGTATACGCTTTGGCGTAGAACAGCTGGATGATGCTTTACGCTTTGCCAATGATTGGGGCCTGAAGCAGGTCGAAAGCGATCAGGACAATAGCTACCTTTTTGTGACCACAGACAATTCTCAAGTCGAGATTTTCCAAGCGGATACAATCAATCCTGACCGTACCCCAATCGGTAATCCAAGCGGCATGTGTGAAATGATATGGGGGGTTGAAGATCAAGCTAGCCTGGATGCTATTGCTGCAGAGCTGAGCACTGACCGTGAAGTAACTGTAGATACTGACGGCACCGTACACAGTCAGGATGACTTGGGTATCCACATTGCTTTCCGTTTAGCCCAGCGCAGTTATGTGCCATTTGCCGATACGCAATTTAATTCACCAAGCCAGCCTAAACGTGTCAATAGCCGAGCACCCCGTTACGAAAAAGCTCAGCCTTATGAAATCAGCCATTTAGCGATTGGTGTTGACCATGCTGGTGAAGCGGTGAAGTTTTATCTTGAGCGATTAGGCTTTTTTGTATCGGATCGCTATGCAGACCGCGGTGTCTTTATCCGCTGTTCAGCCGAAGGTAACCATCATCACCTGTTCTTTATGAATGGTAAGGCACCGGGCACCCGCTTCAACCATCTCGCTTTTAAAGTTCGCGACATTCACGAGGTGATTTTTGGCGGTCAGTATATTGACAGCCAAGGTTGGCAAACTTTTGCAGGCCCAGGCCGTCATCGTGTTTCTTCAGCATGTTTCTGGTATTTCCTTACCCCATTTGGCGGCGCTTGGGAATATGCAGCAGATGAAGACATTGTGACCGAAGACTGGGAATCAACAGACTTTGCAGCGGAAGCACATATTTTTACTGAATGGACCTTTGGACTAGAAAAGTCCGACGGAACTTTGCGTGGTCCGATTTCGCAAAGTAAAGCGCAATCACTAGAAGACTAAAGCTGATGTTGAAATAAGGAAGAAAGCATGAATGCCAAGGTTCATACAGAAGCGGAACATTATTGGGTTCAACTGATTCACTCAGATGTGCGCATCATTCAAGGCAAATATAAAAGCCGTATTTTAGAAGCAGGCAATCCGAACAACCCTGCCCTATTTTTACTGCATGGTACTGGCGGTCATTTAGAAAATTATGCCCGTAACATTCCAGCACTGGCTGAAAACTTCCGTGTGATTGCCTTAGACTTTCTCTGGCATGGGCGTTCTCAGACGACTGGATTTAATCATCAGGTCATTCCAAATTTGATTGACCAGATTCTGGATGTGATGCAGCAGTTAAATATTTCTCGTGCGCATTTTGAAGGTCAATCTATGGGGGGCTGGGTTGCCATGCAATTGGCAATTCAGCATCCTGAAAAAGTGGATCGTTTAATACTGACCACGACTATGGGTTACCGCCCGGATGCAGGTGCAATCCCTGACTATGTAGAACCCCATTGGGCAGCAAATTTACCCAGTTCTATTGAAGTACTCAACAACCCAAGTTTTGAAAATGTCCGTACCCGAATGGCACGCATTTTAGCCAAGCCAGAACGTTTAACGGATGAAGCGATCCAGGTGCGTCAGACCTTATATCGTCAACCTGCTTTAGCTGATGTTCAAAAGCAATTCATTACTGAATATTTGTCTGGCGAAACCATTCAAAAACATACCGTAACTGATGCTTTAGCTAAAAAAATTCTAGCACCGACATTAGTTTATTGGGGCGATGCCAACCGTACACCGCCTACCTTAGGACAGCATATTGCAGATCAGGTGCAGCAAGGAACATTTTACTGTGCGGAAGATACGGGACACTGGGCCCAATTTGAAAGTGCCGACATCCACAACCAAGTGGTAACCGACTTTCTATTAAGCAGAAGCCAATAAAACCAGATTTAAACAGTAAAAATTTAAGGAAAAAAGAATGTCGAATATTGATTTAACAGGCCGCTGGGAATTGGTGACCTTTGCACAAAATTATGATGACGGACGCCAAGTTTTACCTATGGGTGAAGCACCGCAAGGCATTATTCAGTATACCGAAGATGGTTTTATGAGCTGCATGATCTGCCGTCCAGATCGTGCCAATTTTACCACTGGAGGTCAGTGGAATGCTTCGGATGCCGAAAAAGCCGGGGCTTATAACAGCATGATGTCCTATGCAGGACGTTATGACGTTGAAGGTAATACGGTAACCCATTATGTCGATCTCAGTTTATTTCCAAATTGGATTGGCGGACAGCAAAAACGCACTTTTTCTTTGGATGAACAAGGTCAGCTCAGCTTGACTGCACGTTTAGAAGAAAATACCTCTGAAGCCCGCACTGCACTGTTGCTGTGGAAACGCGGTTAATTCAATTTTCAAGGAATGAATGATGAATACGATGACAAATCCTGAGATTGGCAAAAGCATCCAATGCGGTGCAATCCAAACCAACTATCACGATGTAGGACAAGGTGAACCCGTACTGCTGCTGCATGGTTCAGGCCCTGGCGTCAGTGCATGGGCAAATTGGCGTTTGACCATTCAAACGCTGCAAAATGATTACCGCTTGCTTGCACCTGACTTTGCCGGTTTTGGTTACAGCACATTTCCTGAAGACATCAGCTTTAACCGTGATACATGGCTCAAGCAAATGGTGGATTTCCTTGATGCTTTAGGACTAGAAAAAGTCAATGTCATCGGTAACTCCTTTGGCGGCTCTATGGCACTTGCGCTGGCTATTTATCACCCTGAGCGTGTCAATAAGTTGATTCTCATGGGCAGTGTTGGAGTTCCATTTGAACTGACGGCTGGTTTAGATGCGGTATGGGGCTATACACCATCCTTTGAAAACATGCAGGCAATCATGAAAATCTTTGCCTACAACCAAAATCTGGTGGGTGATGATTTGGTACAAATGCGCTATATCGCCAGCACCAAAGAAGACACGCGTGCAGCTTATGAACGCATGTTCCCTGCACCACGCCAGCAATGGGTTGAAGCAATGTCTCATTCTGAGGAAGCCATTCGCAAAATTAAGCAGCCAACATTGATGGTACATGGTCGTGATGACAAAGTGATTCCGCTTTCAACATCTTTGACCATGCTGAACTGGATTGAAAATAGTCAAGTTCATATTTTCAGCCAATGCGGCCATTGGACTCAAATCGAGCACGCGAAAAGCTTTACCCAACTGGTTGCACAATTTTTAAAAGATCAATAATGCTTCAAGGATGACTCGCATGACACAACATTCTGCCGCTGCAGGCAAAAAAGCTCTCATTATTGGCGCAGGTACAGCTGGCATGGCTTCTGCTATTACTCTGTCCCGTATTGGCGTCAAAATCGACCTGATTGATATTAACCCGAATTGGGGTGCATTAGGCGCTGGCTTGACTATTACCGGCCCAACCTTGCGTGCACTGAAACAGCTCGGGGTTTATGAAGAAGTCACTGAACAAGCTTATGTAGGTGATGGTATTCAAGTATGCGATCCTGCTGGCAATCCACTACGCATTTTACCAACACCGATGCTAGATGGTGCAGATACCGCTGGAAGCGGCGGTATTATGCGTCCCACTATGCATTCGATTATGCATAAATATGTCAAAGATGCCGGCATTCAAATGCGCTTGGGTTTAACTGTGGATACTTTTGAACAAGATGAAAATGGGGTGACGGTAACTTTCAGTGACGGTAGCCAAGGTTATTATGACTTTGTGTTAGGTTCAGACGGGGTACTTTCTAAAACTCGCCAGCTGTTATTTCCTGACGCACCTAAAGCAGAATACACCGGTCAAAGCTGCTGGCGTTTATTCTTAAAGCGCCCTGCTTCCATTGAACGCCGCACCTATTTCTTGGGCGGTCCTGTGAAAGTCGGTTTTACGCCTGTTTCTAAAGATCACATGTATATGTTCTTGTTAGAACGCTGCCCGCAGCGTTGGCAAGAACCGGAAGACAACTACAAAAATTTAAAGCAGCTGCTTGAAGGCTATGACGGCATTTTAGCTGAAATCCGTGAATCCTTAAGTGAAGCAGATAATCCAAATATCAACTTTCGCCCACTTGAATGCTTTGACCTTCCAGGACCCTGGTATGTAGGAAAAGTATTACTTATTGGTGACTCAGCACACCCAACTACACCACAGTTAGCTTCAGGTGCAGGTATGGGCATTGAAGATGCTTTAGTACTCGCTGAAATCTTCGAGAAACAAGCAAATGTCAATCTGGCCTTTGCTGAATTTATGCAGCGCCGTGAGCATCGTTGCCGTTTGGTTACCCAAAGTTCAATGGAAATTGGACGTTTGGAGCAACAGCGTGCACCAGTTGAACAGCAAACTGCTGTTGTAGAAAAAGCTCTGAATATTCTTAAAGAAGCCATTTAATCCGAAGCCCCGATCACAGTTGATCGGGGCTTATTTTTTAAAACAAGAATTTATAGACCTATGTCTCAGCAACAAGCTCAGTGAAGAGCACACATTATTTGCATGCTAAAGGAGCAGCATTATGGTTCGTATTGAAAGTAAGCGCGGAATGCTTGCGCTGATGATGGCACACTGTGCCGGCATGGTTGATTTGGTTGCATTGCCTGTTTGGGTTGGAACGCTGATTGCCCATTATCATTTTGACCCGCAGCAGGCAGGCGGCTTAGCGACCCTATTTTTAATTGGTGCAGCTGGAGCTAGTATTTTTTTTGCACCCCGATTTAATAAAATACAAGTCAAAATTACAGCAGTGATTGGTTTCGCTTTAGCAGCATTAGCTTTTATTTTATCAGCCAGCACTACCAGCTTCCCTATGTTGGCAGGTCTGCATTTTTTGGGTGGCCTTGCTGCAGGTACAGCACTCAGTGTCACTCATGGCACCATGGGCCACGGTATTAATCCTCACCGAATTTTCGGTATTGCCGGCCTTGCTATTGGTATTTTCGGGGTAATTTTCTTAGGTGGTACCCCGGGAATTATTCAACAGTTTGGCGGTTACAGCATGTTCTATGTACTGGCAGCCGTCATGCTACTCGCAACACTCGCCTGTATCTTTTTCTTTCCTAAGCCTACACGTGCCGTCGATTTTGATAACTATGAGCAAATCAAAAACCTGCCGCCACTTGGTCGTCCTGTCTGGTTCTGCATGATTGGCGTCGCATTACTGGCGATGACGCAAGCCATGACCTTAAGTTTTTATGAACGTATTGGGCTTGAGCGTGGTTTTAGCCGCGACATGGTGACTATGGCTCTGGTGATTTACGGCATCGTGACCATCTTCCCAGCACCATTAGCAGCTCTGCTTGAAAAGCGTGTCAGCATTACCGCTATCATTGCTTTTGGTCCAATCTTTCAGGGCATCTTCTCATTACTCACTACGCAAACACATCAATATGCAGTTTTTGCCCTAGCTGGTCCAATGATGGCATTTACCATTTTATTTGTGCATACCTTTGCTTTTGGATTATTGGCACGCCTTGATCCGACGGGTCGAGCTGTTGCAGGTACGCCTGCAATGCTGATGGTTGGAGCCGCTGTCGCACCATTCATTAGTGGAACAATTGTGAAATTTATTAGCTTTGAAGCCATTGGTTATGCTTGCTGTATCGTGGTGGCTGTCCAAGTATTTTTATTCAGTCAGACGCGTAAAGCTGTACTCTCTGGCCAAACCAATATTCCGGTGCAGGGCAAAGCCAATTCTAAAGAAAAGCAGCCGGCTGCCTAACCTTTATTACACAATTACACACTTTTAATGAAGTGAATTTTATCTGTTATTTTAGTTTAGTCAGGCCTTTCATGAGCCTGACTTTTTTCTATGCTGTGCAGTACGGATGAATCTAAAAACCAAACTATATCTCAGTATACAAATACTTGATAACTGATATCTTTTTTGAAGTGACGATGTATCTATTTTGCCCTTGTCCGTTATTTCCGATCATTTTATATTCACATTGGTTTTTATCTAAGTTTTTATTTTTAAATACTTATTTAAAATTTTAGATCACTGTTATAACTCTATCACTGCTCATAGAATGTTAAGGAACAACAATGAAGATCAAAAGAATATTCAGTACAGGATGCATTGCTCTTATTTCAACAACACTGCAGGCAAAACCCACATTAGATTTAACGGGCAACTGGAAGGTAATCGATGATAAAAGCGGATTCACGCTTGTTAAAGTGAAAATCAGTTCAAATGCGGCAAATCATTATAATGGCCATATTATTGAAGCATTTAATCCGCCCAACCTCCCAACTAAGGATTTGAGTGCTCTTAAAGGCTTTCATTTGCTCTTTAATTTAAGACAAGATTCTGAAGACCCTAATAAACTCCTGTCAGGACAAATATTCGATCCTGCATTACAGCAGCGCTATAATATTAATGGAAAAGTCAGCCGTAATGGCAATACCATGATTTTACGCAGCCCTTCAGATTCGGAAAAAGCCAGCCGCAAACTGTCTTGGGTACGGATGAGATAAAATTAGGGCATTAAAAAGCCTGCATCCGCAGGCTTTTTAATGCTAAATAGTTTTAGATATAAGCTGCAGTAACTTGCTCAAAGCCCTTCGCTAGCAGCATGCTTCTTGCCAGCATGGATTCTCCTTCTATTTCCATCCGGCCAATTTCACCAGACGTTTCGACGACTAGCTGTGCACGCGCTAAGCGCTTCTGCATAAATTGTTCAAATACAGCTTCCAAATCATTCCCATATTCATCAAGTAGTTTAGCCAGAACAATCGCATCTTCGACTGCAAGCCCAGCACCCGAACCTAAGTGAGGAGTGGTTGCATGTACAGCATCACCAATCAAAACTGTGGAACCGCGATGCCAATCGCTATTCACCATTACACGCTCTAAAGGACGGTAAATGATTGGCGTGTTTTCATCAATAGAGTCAATATAAGGCTTCAGTACCGCTTCGAATTCTCTCAGCAGCTGTTTTGCCATGTTTGGTAATACCTCTGGTTCACGCCATACTTGATCTTTAGGGACACACTCCATCATATACATATACATCTGTGTTGGGCTGCAAGGATTAAAGCCCACTTTCATGTTTTCAGACTGAAACATGCGTCCACGAGTGATCTCTGCAGGACGATCAAACTGCAAGCGCCAGCAGGCCTGGCCCGTATACTCAGGTGCTGCCTGTTCTGGCATGAGTAATTGGCGCAATTTTGAAAACACACCATCGGCACCAATGACTAAATCATAATGTTGGGTACGCCCACTCTCAAATTGTACAAAACTGCCATGCTCTAATGTACTTTGCAAACTTGCAACCGTATCGCCTAAAAAAATAGGGACATCCAGTGCTCGAACTTTACTGGATAAAATGTCATGCAGCACTGGACGCAAAATTGCACCTTCAGATGGGAAATCATCAGCAATGACGCGCTTAGATAAAACGGTTCGAATGAAATTTCCATGTTGGTCATAAATATCTACCCCATCATGCACAAAACCTTGTGCAGCAATTTCCTCCTGTACACCCAGATCACACAGCGCACGCAATGTTAGTACAGAAAGCGTTAGTCCTGTTCCCAAAGCTTTCCAGTCCTCAGATTTTTCCACCAATTCAACATCATGGTTGGATTGTTTTAATTTTATAGCTGCAGCCATACCGCCAATCCCGCTGCCTAAAACCAATATTTTCATGTTTAATTCCTTGAGTGTGTTGTTACCTAGCGCAATACCTGCGCTATTTTTCATTTAAAAATCAATCAATATTTAATTGACTCAGTCAAGCGTGATTGCGACAGAAGCAATCATTATTCAGCCAAATTCGAAACAGCTTTGCTGTCCTGTACAAGATTTTCAGAAATATTTTTAATCAACATAGTGACCGTCATAACGACAGCAGGTATGGCTAAAATCGTAAAGATTTGCGTCCAGGTCATATTGTTATTTGCCATATAGCCCATGCACATGGTGCCTGCAACGGCCCCAAATCGGCCGATACCGCACATCCAGGAAACACCTGTTGTCCTTGCTTCTGTTGGATAAAATTTAGCGGCTAAAACAGGCAATGAAGACTGTGCAGTGTTTTGCAACGTTCCTGCACCAATCATCAGCACAATGAAAATAGTTAATGACCAATGAACTACTGGACCAATGAGTGCAACACAGATGGCAGTAAAAAAAGTACATATTGCGATGACATAATTGCCATTAAAACGGTCCATGAACCAGCCGTTCAGCATGGCTCCAATACCACCTAATGCAAACAGACCTGAAACGATTGGTCCTAAATGATCAGGCATTCCAGCTTCTTTAAACAGTACCGGCATCCAGTTCATAATGCCGTAAAAAATCATTAAGCCCGAAAAGAAACAGATCCATAAGCTTAAAGTACCCACAACATATTTTGATGAAAATACAGTCTTCATTGCTTGCAGCATGGATATATTCAAACTGCGGTCTTCCAGCTGAAATACATGATGATTGGCAGATGTATCAATCTTTTCCAGAATCTGCTGAATTTTTTGATCATGTCCTGTTTTTAGCAGTAAATATCGGACAGATTCAGGTAATAAAATCAGCATAAAGGCTGTCAACATTAAAGGCATGACACCGCTGATCAGCAGCATGCTCTCCCAACCAAAATGCGGAATTACATAAGCTGCAACAAAACCACCCACTGCTGCGCCTATAGGAAAACCGCAATACATGGTGTTGACAATAAATGCTCGCTTGTGTGCAGGACAATATTCTGACAATAAGGTCACTGCGTTCGGTAAAGCGGCACCCAATCCCAATCCTGTAATAAAACGCAGTATCTCGAGTTGCGTTAAATTGACCGCAAAACTGGATAGCACACAGCCTATAGAAAAGATAAACACAGAAACTAGCAATAAGGTCCTACGGCCAAATCTATCTGCCAAAGGGCCTAAAACAATTGCGCCAATTGCTGCACCAATCAAAGCAGCGCTGAGTACAGGAATAATATCCGCTTTGCTGATCTGCCAATCATGAATTAAATCCGGTGCAATATAACCCATGACAGCGGTATCCATGCCATCAAAAAAGGCCACTAAAAACATCATGATAAAAATCAGCGTCTGAAATCCTGACCATTTTTGCTGATCCAAGAAAGTTTGTATGTGCATCATTCAATCCTTGTTTCATGCAGTGCAAACATTAAGTCCTGAATTCAGCATAGCCTAACCCTGTATCTATAATCATAGGTATCTACACAATTTCCGAGCTTTGCGTTAAATTGAAGAGCATGCTCTT
>JADHEF010000118.1_pt1 | contig 91369 bp, 74 predicted proteins | sample 8952391 | NCBI WGS metagenome assembly JADHEF01 (sample SAMN16124439, study PRJNA663245) | bioreactor sludge metagenome | isolation source: sludge (nitrite) | place: India:Bengaluru | collected 2019-02-28
GGTAACTTTCTCTTTTTCAAGAAGAATGTACGATCAAGTCTGAACTAATACACTTTAGTATTAATTCAGTTTTTCATTTAATCGACCAAATGTCTAATGTCAAAGATCCTAGTGTTAGTCTAAATGACTTAGGTCACTTTTTTGAATATTTACCAAATATAGATCTAATGCTATGTACTGACATGGGGACTGAACCAGCAGATTTTATTTTATCTTCAAAAGATAGGGTTGTATTTGTTCATGTCAAATGTGGTGATAGTTCCAAATCTCCACAATCTTCTGCGGGTGCCATTTGTGAAGTTGGAGGCCAAGCTCTAAAAAATCTGCATTATTTATTGAATAATAGCCCTTCAAGATATGGGAATATTACAAATATCCAAAAGGCATGGCCTAAATCAACTGGTAATAAACATGGAGTATGTCTAGATAGCCGTATTCGATTGTTTAATAAAGCCTTTGATCTTAGCCACTCCTTAGATGATGTAATTGAGATAATTGATAAACGCAGACAAGACCCTTTGGTACGTAAAGAAATATGGTTAGTTATTGGAAATGCTTTTTCGCACCAGCATTTTATATCTCAACTTAAAAGTCCAAGTACAGCTCTCCCTGAAACTGTTCAAGCATATCAGTTACTAGATACCTGGTTTAGTCAAACTTCAAACCAAGATGTAGATATGAAGATATTTGTGTCTCCATAAGTTGATTGATTTAAATTTGTTTTGGTAGAACAGATTTTTTGTCCTCAATCAGCTTAATGACAGCATTCAGATTTTCAATCAAAACTACCTGAGCGTTAAGCTGGGCATCTTTAGCATGAATATCTTTTTGCATTTGTGTTAGCTGATGTTTTAGGGTTTCTAACCCTTTTTCATATTCAGCTAGTTTAGCAGAAAGGCTTTTAACTACTTGTTCTTTAGAAAGGTTGGTTTGTTGTTCTACTAGAAGCTGTTTATCTATCTTAGTTAATTGATTAGATATATTTTTATTTTCACCTGTCAGTTGTTCGTTGTGCTGTTTGGATAAAGTAAGTTCGGTATCCAAGGCCTGATTATGGCTTTTTAGATTTGTAATCTCGTCTTGTTTAATCACGATGGTTTGTTGCAGTAGTTTTATTTCTGCCTGTAACTGTTGTACCTGTTGTTCATGTTTACGGTTTTCTTGGTCTCGTTGTTCTTTCACAGACTCACGATAATGTTCTAGCGACTTTTGGGCATGTTGGTACTTTTCTTCCAGTGATTTCTGGAAATTTTTATGGTTAAAAATTTCTTCTTTTAGACTAATAACTTGCTGTTCTAGTGAAGAATTTTGAATTTGCTTTTCTTGGAGCAAGGCTTTGGTATTGTGGTAAGCATCTAACTCTTGTTGAGAAGCTAATTCGAGCTGTGTCAAACGAGAGGTGAGGGACTCTATTTCATTATGTAATAAATTTACAGACTTTTCATGTTCCTGCTCTTTGTCTAATAACATTTGTGTGAGTTTTTCTACTTCAATATTAGCTTCAACTTGCAACTGTTCTGCAAGGCAATGAATTAAATGTTCAATAGATTCACTAATTGTAATTTTCTTGATTGTTCCTTTTTCTTCTTCTATTTCCAATTCTTTTAAATACTTATGTATTGTAGTTTTTGAACCAGTATTGCCTAATGCAATTCGTACAGCATCAACAGAAGGGTATTGTCCTTGAGAAATTAGAGTATCTCTAACTTTCTGTATATCACCTTTACTTAGTCCAGAACGAGCCATGATACAATTCCTACAATTTTATTATGTATTACATGGTACATAATTACATACCGAAAAATCAAATATTATGAAGAAAATTTATACAAAAATTAAGGCAGGATAAGATGTAGTTATCCTGCCTTATTAGCTTTTAGATAAGAGAATATGGTAATTTTATTACATAATTTAAAGGGGAGAAAAATAATGCTAAGTTTTGATGAATTTTTGGATCAACAGGAAGAAGAGCCAAATTATTTACTTTTAGAAGTTCCAACTATACTTTTAGGGAATATTACCTTAGAAAGTTACTGGCAAAAATATGATAGTACTTATAGCTATAGGGTTGATCCTGAAGACCCTAAGATTCCGTTGCAAAGACATGTACATATTGCCAAAACAAAACATACTGCAAATAAAAATATGCAAGTGTCATGGAATGTAAATGGCACTAGACACGATAAGGGTTCATTTAATGATAGTGTTGGTAAAAATAAAAAAGTTCGAGAAATTGCAAAGAAAGTTCTTAAATTAGATGGTGGTATTACCCTTGAACACTATACGGAAAGCGATACCGATAATACACTTTTACTTGAATGTGTATATAATACTGAAAATATAAAAATTTTATTAATTAACTAATTGATTTTTAATTAACTTTTGATAGTGAAAGATTCCTAAAAATTTAGTCCTAGCATGCTTAAAATATTAAGCATGCTAGGTACAAATATTGTTATCTATAATTGATTTCCACACTGGCATGTACAATTTCTTCATGTATAGACAAAGCACGTTTTACGATTTCTGGGGTTAAGTTATGATCCTGTGTATCAAGTGCAAGAATACTTGAGAACTTGCCTTTACCCACTTTCCAGACATGCAAATCTGTAATCTGTATCGTTGGATTTAACTCAGTAATAACTTCCCGAATTTCCTCAACCACTGGCTCTTTCATTTCAGCATCTAAAAGGGTTTTACTGGTTTGTTTAATTAAACCCCATGCCCATTTGGAAACTAAAATTGCCCCCACGATACCAAGTACGGCATCAAGGAAATTCCATCCAAAATATTTTGCTGCAAAAAGGGCAATGATTGCCAATACTGAAGTGGTTGCATCTGCAATAACATGAAGAAAAGCAGCCTTTTGATTTAGATCATGTTCATGGTGGTGGGAATGATGGTCATGGTTGTGGTGATCATGATGATCGTGGCTATGATGGTGATTGTCATGTAGTAACCATGCACAGACCAGATTCACGATTAAACCTAAAATGGCGATTAGGATTGCTTCATTATAATGAATCTGTACTGGGTTAAATAATCGTTCAATTGAGCTATAACACATCATAGCAGCAACAACCATTAATAAAATAGCACTGCTGTAACCTGCAAGAATTTCAATTTTCCATGTACCAAAACAAAACCTTTCATCATTGGCATAGTGTCGAGCAGCACGGTAGGCAACATATGCCAATCCCAAAGCAACCATATGTGAACTCATGTGCCAGCCATCAGCAAGCAGTGCCATCGAGTTAAACACAATCCCACCAAAAATTTCAGCAACCATCATGACGCCTGTAAATATCGTTGCAATCAAGATTTTTTTCTGGGCTAAGGGGTTACCCTCATCAAATTGATGAGAGTGTTGGGTTGATAAAAGATTGAGCATATTGTTATTTCCATGTTAAAATACCCCATACAGTATATTTCCATTTGGAGTAAACTTTCAATGGCTCATTTACAGCACAATAGGAAAGTCCTGAATCGTATTAGTCGTTTGCAAGGGCAAATGAATGCAACCTATAAATCGGTAAGTGAGGGTAAAACACCGTGTATAGAGGTATTGCAACAAGTTGCTGCAATTCGTGGGGCTGTTCATGGGCTAATGAACGAACTATTAGAAGACCATCTAAAAAATCATGTTCTCTCCGATAGTTACGATGAAACTGAACTGGAAATTTTTCTGGATTTATTAAAAAAGTACAAATAGGACTTGCTTTGTATTTTTTTAATAGTATTTTAACTTTGTTCAAAGATTTTGCTTGATGACCATGCTAACAGGTAAGTATTTCAGACTTATGCTCACATTTACCTTGTTGTTGTTTACTTTTACAACAACAGGTTTGTATGCATGGTTGCCTGTTATTGCTAAAAATATAGACCATCACCATCAATTAAACATTTCAGTTCAATCAGATAATCTTAGCCTATGGTCATTAGAACACCATGAGCATGATGAAGTTGTCGTAGAAGATAATAAAAACCATCATTGGACAAGCTATGACGAACCTACGTATCATCATTCCGTAAAGCCTGTTCATGCTGATGATGACTTTGCTATAGACCCTGTGTTTATTCTAAGTTTTGTCACTGCTCTTATTTTTCTGTTCCTAAAGTTATCTGAACATCAGATTCGGGTCTTTGACTTTAGGAAACGAATATTTATTTTACGTAATTCATACACCTATACAAAAGCTCTTATCGTCCTAAGAAATTGATTTTTCTATACAAAAAATAATTCTTCATTTTTTTGTATAGGTAAAGTCATGTCTAAAATTTATCAGATATTTCTTACCTGTGGTTTGGTAGTCACGGCAGCACCTGCTTTTGCAGAGCAAGATTATGTCCAACTACAACAACAGGTATTAGCAAACGATGCAATTCTCAAGAGTTTGCAGCAATCGCAGTCTGCGTATGATGTCAATCAACAATACGCTGGGCGATTGAACAATCCAACTTTTAATGTGGAACTGGATAATTTAGGAAATTCCAAGTTAAAAGAACTTGATGGTCCTACCACCATGATTGGGCTTTCTCAAGATATTCCCTTGAACAATAAGCTACAATTACGTAAACAACTGGCAGGATTTCAGGGCAGCAATAATCAGTTTGAGATTGTCAAACGTCAGGCAGAACTTAAATCAGAATTAAGGACATGCCTGTCAAACTGGTATGCTGCAACCCAGCGTGCTGAAATTTTTTCAACCGAAAGTAGTTTGTATAAGCGACAAGTCAATGTACTCACCGAAAAGTTAAAGTACGGTCGTGTGATTCCCTCTGATGTCCAGTTAAGTTCGGCATTGTCAGCAGAATCAACTTTACGTCATCAAAATGAGTTAAAGAAGATTCAATATCAGAGAAACCTTTGCTCTAAATATCTTCCTGATTTGCCAAACCAAGCCATTGAAGTACCTTTGGATATTAACTTTTCCAATCGTGTCAGTTTATTGGAACAGGAAAGTGTCTTAAAAACACAGTTGGCAAAAACGCAACTTGAATTGGCAAAAAAAGAGGCTGTACCTGATATTACATTGGGTGTTGGTGTCCGAAATTATCAGGAAACCAGTGACAAGGTATTTTTAGTTTCCACCTCAATTCCACTCGCTGTCTTCAATCGTAATAAAGGCAATATTGCCATTGCTCAAGCCACCCAAGCCAATGCGGAAACTCAATCTGTTTGGGCAAACCGTAACGCTAAAATTGAATTGGAAAATAAATCGGTTGAGATTTCAAACCTGATTGATGCAATCAAGCAATATGACAGCACAATATTACCCGCAGCTAATGAAAGTTTACGTATTGCTGAACTGGGCTATCAGGCAGGCAAGATTTCCCTATTGGAATTTAATAGCAATAAGCAAATTTGGTTGGATAAACAGTTAGTTCGTTATGACCTGTGGTTGGCTTTGCAAAATCAAATTGCAGAGATTGAAAAAAACTACGTCACCAATTTAGAGCAGGAATATGGGGAACAACATGAATAAAACCACCAATACTTTAATTGCGACAGGTATTGTTGCATTACTGATTATCCTTTGTGCGATTGCTTGGTATAAGACAGGTAATAAACCACAGGAGAGTTCAGGTGAAGCTGTAGAAGAAAATGCTGTGGTTGCTGGCGATGAAAAAGGCCCACATGGTGGACGCTTATATCGAGATGGAGATTTCTCTACGGAAGTTAAGATTTTTGAGGAAGGTGTTGAACCTCATTTACGTGTATATGGCTATTTCAAGGATAAGCCATTAAAGCCTCAAGAACTTACAGCAAATATTTTCATCAAACGTCTTGATGCGGAACAGAATATTCGCTTTGTTCCTGAAAGTGACTATCTGATTGGAAATGAAGTGATTTATGAACCACATTCATTCTTGATGATGATTAATGTTGAATATCAAGGCAAAAAGCATACATGGCAATGGGACACCAAAGAAGGTCGTGCCAATATTCCCGATGCTAGTCTAAAAAGTAGCGGACTGGAATTATTAACGGTTCAACCGATGATGTTTGAAAATAGCTTACAGCTTAAAGGTGAGCTTAAATTTCCAGACAATTTTGAGAGTTTTATTACCCCTAAAGCAAGCGGCACACTGGTTAAAACCCATCGTACCATTGGTGATAAGGTTAGTCAGGGTGACTTACTGGCAACTGTGCAGAGTCAGGATGTGATTCGTTTAAATGCTGAACGTACCATCGCTCAAGATACCTTGCAGTTTACACGTAAAAAAATGGAGCAAGAATGGGCTTTATGGCAAAAACGTGTTTCCCCTGAAATTGACTATATTAATGCCAAACGTGAATTTGATCAGGCTCAGGTTCGTGTCAATGAGTTAAGTAACATCATTAACTCGTATGGCGGTTCTGGCAACGGAATGATTGAAGTACGTGCTGCCATGTCAGGCACAGTGCTGGAAATCCTCAGTGCCATTGGTACAAATGTTAATCCATCTACCCCGATGTTTAAAATTGCCAATACCTCACAGCTTTTGGCAGTGGTGAATATACCTGCTGATCAATTTAATGTGGTGAAAGCAAGCAATAAAGTCACTATCAGGTCACAGACAGCAGATTCAGAAGAAGCACTGGGGCGTATTAAATATATCAGTGATGTGATTAACCCTAAAACTCGTACTGCTCAAGCCTTTGTTGAAATTCCGAATCAGTTTAACTGGCGTTCAGGTCAGTTGATTTCAGCACAAATCTTTGAAAGTCAATCCTTGAAACCGATGGTAGTACGTGAAGATGCACTACAAACCTATCGTGACTGGGACGTGGTTTTTCTTCGTGTTGGTGATGACTTTGAAGTTCGTCCACTTGAGTTGGGTGAGAAATTCAATGGCTTTGTTGAGGTCAAATCGGGTTTAAAAGTTGGACAAAAATATGCAGCAGGTAATTCTTATCTTATAAAAGCAGAGCTGGGTAAATCTGGCGCTTCTCATGACCATTAAAAGCAGGAGTAGCGAACATGTTTGACCAGATTGTAAAACTGTCAATCAAGAACCGTTGGTTGGTATTGATTGTATTTTTGTTTATCGGTGCATTTGGTGTTTATAATTATTTCAAACTGCCAATTGATGCAGTCCCTGATATTACAAATGTTCAGGTACAAATTAACAGCGAGGCTCAGGGACTCTCGCCACTGGAAATGGAAACTCAAGTGACCTTTCCAATTGAAACAGCTCTAGCAGGTATTCCAAATCTTAACTATACCCGTTCAGTATCAAGATACGGCTTATCACAAGTCACTGTTATCTTTAAAGAAGGTACAGATATTTATTTTGCTCGCCAATTGGTGAATGAAAGAATTCAGGGTGTTGTACCTAGTCTGCCAAGTGGTATTTCCACTTCAATGGGGCCTGTGTCTACAGGGCTTGGCGAAATCTTTATGTACACCGTTGAGAATGCACCCAATAATCCAAATCCAATGTCAGCCACGGATTTAAGGACATTACAGGATTGGGTGATTAAACCGCAACTCCGAAATGTTGAGGGTGTCAATGAGATCAATACTATTGGCGGTTATTTAAAACAGTTTGTAGTACGTCCTAATTATGCTTATTTGCGGAGTATTGGCTTAGACCAACAGGTAATTGTTGAAGCCATTTCAAAAAATAGCATGAACAAAGGTTCTGGTTATATTGAAAAAAATGGTGAGCAATATTTACTTCGTTCCGATTCTCAAATCACATCAATTGAGCAAATCAGGAATATTCCAATTACCACAAGTAATGGCTATATCCTACGTTTGAGTGATGTTGCAGAAGTATCTATCGGAAGCGAATTGCGTTCAGGTGCAGCGACCAAAGATGGTCAGGAAGTTGTACTGGGTACAGCATTTATGTTGATTGGCGAGAATTCTCGTAATGTAGCTTATGCTGTAGACCAAAAATTACAGGAAGTACAAAAGTCACTACCAGAAGGTGTTGAAGCAAAAGCGGTTTATAACCGTACCACACTGGTTGATGCAACAATTGAAACTGTTAAGAAGAATCTACTGGAAGGTGCAATCCTTGTGATTGTGGTTCTATTTATCTTTCTAGGGCATTTTCGGGCGGCACTGATTACTGCAATGGTTATTCCATTATCCATGTTGATGACCATTACAGGCATGGTCAATCAGAAAATCAGTGCCAATCTCATGAGTCTTGGCGCATTGGATTTCGGGATTATCGTTGATGGTGCTGTGGTGATTGTTGAAGCATCTCTGGCAAAGCTTGCTTTAAAACAGAAAGAGCTGGGGAGGGTACTCACTCGACAGGAACGATTTGCTACCGTATTTGATGCCACCAAAGAATCCAGAAAAGCCATTCTTTATGGTCAGCTCATTATTATTCTGGTTTATCTACCTGTGATGACGCTGACAGGTGTTGAAGGAAAAATGTTCACACCAATGGCAGCAACAGTAGTAATGGCATTGCTGGCAGCCATGATTCTCTCCATTACTTTTGTCCCTGCCATGATTGCATTGGTTACCACAGGCAAAGTAAAAGATGAAGAGTCTAAAATCATTCATGGCATTAAAAAGTTTTATAACCCTGTTCTGGACTGGTCACTTAACCATCGAATGATACTGGTTGCTTTTGTTGCAGGTTTCTTGGTCTTTAGTGCCAGTTTGTCTACTCGTCTTGGTTCAGAGTTTATTCCATCGCTGGATGAGGGGGATGTGGCATTACACGCATTGCGTATTCCTGGCACGTCTTTAACTCAGGCAATCGAAATGCAATATGCACTTGAACGAGAGATTAAAAAGATTCCAGAGGTCAAAACCATTCTTGCCAAAATTGGTACGGCAGAGATTGCAACCGACCCTGTACCACCAAACGTGGCAGATAACTATGTCATGTTAAAACCCCGTAGTGAATGGCCAAATCCAAATAAGGAAAAAGCTGATGTCGTGGCTGACATTGAACGAGTTTCAAAAGGCGTTTATGGCAATAACTACGAGTTCACTCAGCCAATTCAGATGCGTTTTAATGAGCTGATTTCTGGTGTTCGTACTGATGTCGCTGTAAAAATCTCAGGCGATGATTTGGAGCAACTGTTGGAGCTTGGCAATGAAGTTGCAGATATTCTTGAAACAGTCAATGGAACTGCCGACTTAAAAGTTGAGCAAATGTCTGGTTTGCCAATGGTTTCGATTGAACTTAAAAGGGACATGATTGCCAATTATGGTTTAGATGCTGAGGATGTTCAAAATAAAGTGTCTAGCCTAATCACTGGACAAACCGCAGGCAAGCTGTTTGAAGGCGATAGAAAATTCGACATTGTCGTCAGAATGGAGGAAAGTTCTGTTAGCAATCTGGAAAAACTCTATCAAATTCCAATGCGTTTGCCAGATGGTTCAAATGTATTGTTGTCCGATTTGATTGAGTTAAAAACCATTCAAGGGCCAAACCAGATTTCTCGTGAAAATGGTAAACGCCGAATTGTCATCACTGCCAATGTGCGTGGAACAGATATAGGTAGTTATATTGCTGAAGCTCAAGCTAAAGTCGATTCCCAATTCAAATTACCAGAAGGTTACTGGATGTCTTGGGGAGGTACATTTGAGCAGATGCAGTCTGCTACCAATCGTTTGATGGTGGTTGTACCTGTAGCATTGTTATTAATCTTTACCATGATTTTCATGGCCTTGGGTAATATCCGCAATAGTTTATTGGTGTTTACAGGTGTGCCATTTGCATTAACTGGTGGTGTCATTGCTTTAGCCTTACGAGATATTCCACTTTCCATTTCTGCTGCTGTCGGTTTTATTGCTCTATCGGGTGTAGTCGTACTCAATGGATTGGTACTGGTCACTGCCATTCAACGCCTGCAAGCTCAAGGGCAAAGTCTGGTTGATGCTGTCAAACATGGTGCTTTAGAACGATTAAGACCTGTCTTAATTACGGCTCTGGTCGCTTCTTTGGGCTTTATTCCAATGGCATTAAATGTCGGCATTGGTTCTGAGGTTCAACGCCCCATTGCAACAGTGGTGATTGGTGGGATTATTTCTTCCACATTACTTACATTAATTATTCTGCCTACCCTGTATGTCTGGTTCAACCAAAGAGCCAAACGTAAAGTAGAAGTAGAAAATTTCTCTGAGCAACAGGTTTAGGGAAATAATTAAATGATGGGCATGCTGCAAGATAAAAAGTTTAAAGGAATAATGATGTGGCTTGTCTGCATCCTTAGTCTTGCATTGTGCCTGCATTTTAATACCCATGTCACTGAAACCAGTTCATTTGAGGACGCAGCTTATGTAGAGGCACATCCACATCAGCATGAAGTGAATCAACCGCATATACATAGCCACCAAGATACTTATCATGAACATTTTGTTGGTTATGGTGTCGGTCAAAATATTAGTTTTATTGTACTGATTTTCAATTGTCAAATTATTGACAGAATCAAACACTATACCTTTTTAGTGATGAATCGCATTTTTAAACCGCCAAAAAAATTAATGGATTATCAAATCATTATTTAATTTTTGGAGTTTAATTTATATGACAAGTTCTTTCTTGCAGTGGGTAAAATCAAGAAGCCGCTTAAAACTGATAGCAGTATTAAGTCTATTCCTGTTTAGCCCAATGTTATTTGCACATGGTGTTTCGGAAGGTGACAAAGGTTACATTCAGGAAATCTACGGTGTCCATATCATCCCATTTATCTATTTGGGAGCGAAACACATGGTCACAGGATACGACCACCTATTGTTTCTGGTTGGCATTATTTTCTTCCTATATCGGATGAAAGATATTGGCTTATATGTCAGTCTTTTTGCGATTGGTCACTCAATTACGATGCTGATTGGCGTGTACTACAACATCTCAATGAATGCCTACATTATTGATGCAATCATTGGTTTCTCTATTGTTTATAAAGCCTTAGATAATTTGGGTGCTTATCAAAGGTGGTTTGGGTATCAACCCAATACCAAAATTGCAACCTTAATTTTTGGTCTGATACATGGTTTTGGTTTAGCCGTCAAAATTCAGGAGTATGAAGTCCCTAAAGATGGTCTATTGGCAAATTTAATTTCATTTAATGTCGGTGTTGAACTTGGTCAGCTCATGGCATTGTGCATCATTTTGCTATTTATGACCATGTGGCGAAAAACCCCTTACTTCTTTAAAACAGCCTATCAAAGTAATGTCTTTTTGATGTTTCTTGGCTTTTTATTGGTCGGCTATCAGCTTACTGGCTTTATCACACAATAAGGATTGAACTATGTATAACACTGAAATTCCAAAAGACATTCAACTTCCATCTTCCAAAAAGTTGATTAAATCAACAGCAATTGCAGCCGTCAGTTCTGTAGTCGTATTAGTGGCATGTGTAATGCCTGCTGAATATGGTATCGACCCAACAGGGATTGGAAAAGCCATTGGTTTGGTTGAGATGGGAGAAATTAAACAGTCTTTGGCTGAAGAGGCTGAGCAGGGAATGGGTGGAAACACAGGTGGTTTTGCAGAAGAGTTTGATATTTCTGGAGATAGCACAGGTGTCTCAGAGGCAACCCAAGCTCTTGGACAAACACAAGCGAATACAACGGATTCAAATGAAAATGAACCAGTCAGAATGATACCTGCTGTGACCAAAGAATCCATCTCGATTGACCTCAAGGCTGGTCAGGCAACAGAAGTGAAATTGGCAATGCCTAAAGGTGCAAGTGTTAATTTCGACTGGAAAACATCAGGTGGTGGTTTGAATTTTGATACACATGGTGACCCAGTGAATGCCCCTAAAGATTTTTATCATGGTTATGGCAAAGGTCGAAATGAGACGAAGCAATCAGGGACTTTAACGGCTGCATTTGATGGTAAACATGGTTGGTTCTGGCGAAATCGTACAAAAGAAGCTGTCACAGTAACCTTAACAGTTGAAGGACAGTTCAGTGAAATGAAGCGGGTCTTTTAATCTATTCAAGAACGTTTAAGAGCAATGCTCTTAAACGTTCTATGGGTAAATCAAGCGAATCAGGAGAGCCGATAAAATGTTTACAGTATTAAAGAACATAACATATAGACATCTATTTCTTGCACAAGTGATTGCATTAATTGGTACTGGCTTAATTACGATAGCATTGGCTTTGCTTGCCTATGATATGGCTGGAGAAAAAGCAGCACAGGTTTTGGGTATTGCACTGGCAATCAAAATGATTGCTTATATTGCTGTCGCACCTGTCGCCTCAGCTTTTGCAGAACGTTTACCCCGAAAAAAGGTCTTGGTTGGATTAGACATTATTCGGGCATTAACAGCACTTTGCCTGCCATTTGTAACCCAAATCTGGCAGATTTACCTGTTAATTTTTATTCTACAATCCGCATCAGCAGCATTTACCCCTACATTTCAGGCAACGATTCCAGATGTATTGCCTGATGAAAAAGATTATACCAATGCCTTATCACTGTCCCGTCTAGCTTATGATTTAGAAAATATAATTAGTCCAATGTTAGCAGGGCTGCTACTGACAGTGATTAGTTATAACAATTTATTCTTGGGTACAGTCATTGGCTTCATTGGTTCGGCATTATTTGTCGTCAGTGCAAAACTACCTGTCGCAAAAATTCCTGAATTTAAAGGTGTATATAGTCGAATCAAACAAGGGGCGAAAATATATTTTAATACCCCACGATTAAAAGCCTTACTTGCATTAAACCTAGCCATTGCTTCGGCAAGTGCTGTCGTTATCGTCAATACAGTGGTACTGGTTCAATCCACCTTTAAACTGACAGAACATGCAACGACTTGGGCGTTTGGTCTATTTGGTCTTGGTTCTATGCTTTCAGCATTTATATTGCCTAAAGTTCTTGATAAATTTAATGATAGAACAGTGATGCTAACAGGCACAACCATACTGACAATTGGATTATTCACAGGCTATTTCATTCATTCCTATGCTTGGTTGTTGGCATTGTGGTTTATTTTGGGTGTGGGATATTCAGTGGCTCAAACACCAACAGGGCGATTAATCCGTAAATCAGCATCCAGTGAAAATAGAACAGCTTTATTTGCAGCACAATTTGCGTTTTCTCATGCTTGCTGGTTAATCACATATCCACTAGTAGGCTGGTTGAGTACAACCTTTGGAACATTATTTACGTTTATACCAATGGCAATCATTGCTGTACTGGCACTAATAATGGCAACGTTATTATGGTCACAAACAGATGAAGAAGCCAAAGTACATACACATGATAATTTACCATCGGATCATGAGCATTTGAAAGAACACCAAATCAATGGGCAGCATGTCCATGAATATATCATTGATGAATATCATCAAAAATGGTTGAAATAATGCTTGGCTATTTAAGTTTATTTATCAGTGCTTTTGGAGCTGCTACTTTACTACCGCTTCAATCAGAAGCTGTACTCGTAGGTCTTATTAGCACTGGAAAATATTCAGTCGTTTTATTGATTGCTGTTGCAACAATCGGAAATGTTTTGGGTTCATGTGTAAATTGGTGGTTGGGTACTCGAATTGAGCAATACAAAGATAAGAAATGGTTTCCTGTATCAGAAACAAAATTGTCTCAAGCACAAAAGCTATATCAGCAATATGGTTCACCAATATTGTTATTAAGCTGGATTCCTGTAATTGGTGACCCGATTACTTTAATGAGTGGGGTCTTAAAGGAAAAATTTAGCACATTCTTTATCATTGTATTTATTGCTAAGTTATTGAGATACCTATTCTTGTACTTAATATTTTTAGGTGTATTTCTAGCATAGTTTAGTTGTGGTAGGGAGGAAATATGGTTGTAAACTCAGACAAATCTATTCAACATTATATAGATGCTTCTGTTCGTAAGAATACACAAAAGAGTTATCAAAGTGCGGTACGCCATTATGAAGTTGAGTGGAAAGGATTTCTTCCAGCAACAGCAGACAATATTGCTCAATACCTGATTGATTATGCAGATAAACTATCCATTAATACACTTAATCAACGGCTAGCAGCACTTGCACAATGGCATATAGAGCAGGGATTTCCAGATCCCACGAAAGCATCTGTAGTTCACAAAGTATTGAAAGGTATAAAAACCCTACATCCAACTCAGGAAAAACGAGCCAAACCTTTTCAGATTGAACAACTCTACAAAGCTAATAAATGGCTAGATGAAGCTATATCCGATGCCCAAGAAACAGGTAACAGAATTGCTGAACTTCGCCATACACGTAATAAGGCATTCTTATTACTAGGATTCTGGCGAGGTTTTCGTGGTGATGAACTCACCAGACTTAAAATAGAATTTATCGAAGTGAGCCAAGGCGAGGGAATGGTATGTTATTTGCCCCAAAGCAAAGGCGACCGTCATAATAAAGGTACAAGTTTTAAAGTCCCCGCACTCAACCAATTATGTCCTGTCACTGCTTATACCGATTGGCTTCAAATCAGTGAGCTTACAGACGGGGCAGTTTTTCGTTCAATTAATCAATGGGGACAACTTGGTAAAGAGGGGCTTCATATTGATAGTCTTATTCCACTTTTAAGAAAATTATTTGCTGAAATCGGTATAGATTCACCTGAATTATATAGCTCACATTCGTTAAGACGAGGCTTTGCGAATTGGGCAACAGTAAACGGTTGGGACATGAAAATGCTTATGGAGTATGTAGGCTGGAAAAATATCAATTCAGCAATGAAATATATTGAGACTACAAATCCATTTGCTCGACTTAATTTAGAATTAAAAAACAATCATCAAAAGGAATAATAACAAGTGGTTGATATTTATGAAACAGCTTATCCACGCTTTAAATCTAGTTTAACAGCAGAAGAAGTTAAATCGACTTATACGCCAACAGACAAGGAAATGATATTGGCTTGGCGTTTTTCCACTTTGATGCCAGTCCGTATTTACTATTTGCTTATCCTAAAAACTGTACAGAGATTAGGTTATATGCCTAAACTAGAGGATATTCCAGATAGTATTATTGAACATATTAAAAATTCGGTAAAAGAACCAAGAATGTCTTTGAAATCATTAAACTTGGTTGAAAATTCAAGCAATAGACAAAAAATCGTAAATTCAATTAGGAATTATTTAAAAATTATACCTGTAAGTGAGAACACCAATATTGCAATTGAGCTAGCCGCTCGGCAAGCAGCAACAGTAAAACAAGAACTTCCTGATATTATTAATATTGTGATTGAGGAGCTAATACGACAAAACTATGAATTACCTGGCTTTACAACAATAAGTCGTACAGCCCAGACTATAAGAAGTATGGTAAATGAGGAGTATTTTAATAATATAGCTGATTTATTATCCGATGAAATAGTCACTGAATTAAATAACTTACTAATTTTGGATAAATCAAAAAATTCTAGTGGTTGGAATCAATTAAAACAGGAATCTAAAAAACCAACCAATAAAGAGGTGAAAAGATATATTGAGCATATCCTCTGGCTTAAAAATTGGATTAAAAATATCCCAGATATATCACATATTCCAGTTTCAAAACATCTCCAGTTTACGCTCGAAGCTAGGGCTTTAACCATTACCCAAATGAAAGAATTAAAACCCAATAAACGCTACGCCTTAACAGTAATTTTAATACATTCCCAGCTTAATCGAACCCTCGATGATATTGTTGAAATTCTCATCAAAAAGCTGAGAAAGTTACACTATAGTGCTGAAGAGGCTTTAAAATTATACTTTATTGAACATCAAAAACGAGCAGAAAAGCTAATTACCCAGTTAAGAGATGTATTAGAGGCATTTCAAGAAGGACAAAACAATGAAGAAAGAGGTAAGCTCGTTAAGAATGTTATCCATAGTGACCCTATGCTACTGCTTGCTGAATGTGAAGAACATATTGCATATGCAGGAAATAACTATATTCCATTTCTGATTCGTCCATATCAACCTCAGCGTCAGCTTTTGTTAAATTGCATCAGCTTACTAGAACTCAAAACCACCTCATCTGATACTTCATTGATCAATGCAATCCAGTTTGTCTTGGAGAGTCGACATAGCCATAAAAAATATCTAGATTATCCTCTACAACATGGCAGTCTAAAATGGATACCTGAAAAATGGCGTAAATTTATCTTTGAGCAGTCAGCTAAGCCATCTCGTACAATTGACAGAAAATATTTTGAACTATGTGTTCTAACAGAAATCATGCAGGAATTACGGTCTGGTGATTTATATGTCAGCAACAGTGACCAATATAGTGATTATAGAGATCAACTTATTGATTGGGAGGAATATGAGCAGCAAGCTTTAGCTTATGGTCAAATGCTGGATTTACCAATTGTTGGGCAAGATTTTATCAATCATTTGAAACAGTCATTAATCATAACGGCAAATCAAGTCGATAGTGAATTTCCAGATAATCAAAGTGTGGAACTGCATCATAATGAGATTATGATTAGAAAGTCTGCTGCACGAAATAAATCTGCTCAGTTGGAAAAGATTGATAAACTTATTTCTGAACGCCTACCTGATAAAAATATTTTGGATATTTTAACCGAAACAGAGAAATGGTTAGACTTACATAAACAATTTAAACCCATATCAGGATTTCAAGGTAAATTAGAAGACCCACAAACTCGATTCTTGGTTAGCCTTTTTTGTTATGGCTGTAACCTTGGACCTACACAAACAGCTAGGTCGATTAAAGGTTTTCACCGAAAGCAGATTGCATGGCTTAACATCCGCTATGTAACCGAAGAACGTCTAGATAAGGCAATAGTACAAGTTATCAATGCTTATAATAAATTTCTTTTACCCACATATTGGGGAACAGGAAAAAGTGCATCTGCCGATGGTACAAAATGGAATATGTATGAACAAAACCTACTTTCTGAATACCATATTAGATATGGTGGTTACGGTGGGATAGGCTATTACCATGTGTCTGACATGTATATTGCATTATTTAGCCATTTTATCCCATGTGGTGTTTATGAAGCTGTATATATTTTAGATGGTCTGATAAAAAATGAATCAGATATCCAGCCCGATACTCTCCATGGGGACACACATGCCCAAAGTGCCCCTGTATTTGGATTGGCTTACCTCTTGGGTATTAATTTGATGCCTCGTATCAGAAATCTGAAAAAGTTAGTATTTTTTAAACCAGATAAGTCCATTAAATATAAGAATATTAATAATATATTTACTGAGTCCATTCAGTGGGATTTAATAGAAACACATTTACCAGATATGCTGCGGATAGTTTTATCCATAAAAGCAGGGAAGATTACACCATCAACAATCCTAAAAAGACTTGGTACAGCCAGTAGAAAGAACAAACTATATTTTGCTTTTCGAGAATTAGGACGAGTTGTTAGAACAGAATTTCTCTTAAAATACATCGCTGATGAAAAACTACGCTCAACAATCAATGCAGCAACCAATAAGAGTGAAGAATTTAACCAATTTGTAAAATGGCTATTCTTTGGAAATCAAGGTACCATTTCTGAAAATATCAGAGATGAACAACGTAAAATTATTAAGTACAACCAGCTAGTCGCCAACATGACAATTCTACATAATGTTGAAGCAATGACAGGTGTTTTGAAACAATTACAGAATGAAGGCCACCTAATAGATGAAGAGATTTTGGCTGGCCTTGCACCATACCGCACAGAGCATATCAACCGATATGGTGACTACATCCTCAATCTGGAACAAAAAATTCGACCATTAAATTATAAGGTTAAAATTGAAAAGAAAGCCTAAAAGTTTTGCACGGAATTACTTATTATATTCATGAAGTTAGCATTACTTTTGATAAATTCCGTACGAATCGTGGCCGTACCTCTATTTGGATTATCCACATGACTGAATGTTCCAGCCATTCGTAGATAGTTGGTCTGCTTTAGTCTTCGTACTCAACATAGTCCCAGAGATTAAGCCGCGCTTTAATCTGTTTGCGTAGTTGTGGCAGCATAGGAAATAATGTTCCATCAATCCATAGGCTGAGTGCACCTGCCGAAAGTGGTTGTTGCGATTCATCGATCAATTGAGCGCCTTTCACCAAAACAAAAGACTCTTCGCTTGCAGCTGTTTCGATCCCTTTAAACCGAACTAAAAGTTCATGGCCTGTATCTTGGATTTGCCACTCCAGTTCAATTTGGATATTTTGATTGGATTTTAAAACGACTTGTCCTTCAACCATGTCATTGTCAACCAAGCAGTCATGTTCAACACGCACTTTACTTAGAAACCATTCTTGTCGGGCAAGATTTTCTAGTGTTTTGTAGGGGGTTAAAATATTGCTGAGATTAAACTGACGACTTAAATCAAAAAATTGCATTACTAAACTTTATAAAGGAGAGATAAAAAAGGAGGGCTGCATGTTAAATCAAAGTGTGTACTCAGTAAAACCTTTCAAGCCCTTGAATGAATTTAGGTATCAGATCCAATTATTCTGTTCGAGTCTTATATTCAAAGTTGTTTATTAAAAATAGCAATAGATAAAGTATTTTTAAGCTGAGCCTAAAAACAAAGCAACTCAGCCTAAACAGAAAGCTATCGTACATTAGAAAATGTGGATAACATCATTCACCTGTAATTACATCATCCATTCAATGGGCAGGTAGGATACAGCTTTCATCATAAAACGCTGAAATTTTGTGGTTTCAGGTTCTTTTTGATGTTCAATGACACTTCCATCTTTTTGATGTTCAAGCCAAATGATATCGCCTTGAGGATTAAGCTTTAACTCATATGCAATATGCGGGAGAAATTCATCTAACTTGTGTGAGATTGCATTTTGCAATTGATCTGACTCCACCACTAAGCCTACTTCTGTATTTAAATGGGCTGAGCGCGGGTCAAAGTTAAACGAACCGACAAAGACTTTTCCGTCTATATCAAAAAATTTGGCATGGAGCCGTGAGGAACTTCGACCTTTAGCAGGAATCACATGACCAGTTGCCACTTCATACCATGTGTATTTCTCTCGTTCGATATAAGGTTTAAATTCATATAATTTGACGCCATTTTCGAGTAAGCCACGGCGATATTTTTTATAAAATGCATGCACAATGGCAACATCATTAGCTAATAACGAATTGGTTAAGACCCGAACTCGAGTTCCATTTTTTGCCAAATTGGAAAGGTAGTCAGCACCTGCTGTGGTTGGAACAAAATATGCGGAGACCAACTCCATATGCTTTTCAGGCTTGCCCATCAAATCGAACATTTGTTTGACAATGATTTCATCAGGCTTTGCTTCGCCGCGAATTTTATTGGGAGAATCGGCAATGAAATGAGCCTTTGCCCAGTTAACAGGATGTTTAGTTAGTTCTGAATCGACTTGTATCCGAGCCAAATCAATTTTCTGTTCAATCACATTTTTATCTAAGGCATCCGCTTCATAGTGCTGTTTTAATTGAGCCAGTTCTTCTTTTGTTCCACGACCTACTAATTGGGGAATTGTATAACTGAGATCATCATTCCAGAAATTTAGAAATACACTGTTAGCATGCTCTACAGCTTGCCCATAAAATAAAATGTCCAAATCAGTAAATTGGAATTTTTCACTGGCATCAAAGTATTCACTGCTGATGTTACGACCACCAGTTACCGCAATTGCACCATCAGCAATGATCAGCTTGTTATGCATACGATGGTTAATGTGATTGAAGCGGAAAGCATAATCAATCACACGTAAATGACGGTATTTGTAAGGGTTAAATAATTTGATTTCAAAATTGGGATGAGCGGTCAGCTTCTTGAAAGTTTCATCAAGTGCCGTGCCATTTTGGTCATCAATCAATAAACGTACTTTCACCCCACGATCCGCAGCATTCAGCAGTTCGTGCAACATCATATGGCCTATAAAGTCATCTCCCCAAATATAGTATTGGACATCTAGACTGTGCTTGGCCTCTCGTATCAAGTGTAAGCGTGAGGCAATGCTCATAAATGCTTCATCCAATACCAAATAAGCCGTAAGTCCCTGTTTTTGCTGTGCAGATACATCTTGACCCTTGAGCCAATGCTCTGCATATACCTCTACAGGGGCTGAAGGCTTAGCCTGATTAGGGGCGAGCTGGCATCCCGCGAGTGTTAAAACGGTGCTCAGCAAAATCAGCGGTCGACAATGAGTTGGTATCGCCATATTTCTTTTAAAGACCTAATTTTTATAAGTTATATATTTCACATGTTATAGGTTGAAACAGAGAATAAAAGGCGGTTACTGTAGCGCATCTGTTAAAGACCTGTTAAGGATAGCGAAAATGAAATCACGTGCAGCTGTTGCCTTTGGACCTGGACAACCTCTGGAAATTGTAGAAATTGATGTTGCTCCACCGCAAAAAGGTGAAGTTTTAGTCAAGATTACCCATACAGGTGTATGCCATACCGACGCATTTACTTTATCTGGTGATGATCCTGAAGGTGTTTTTCCAGCAGTTTTAGGCCATGAAGGTGCGGGTATCGTAGTTCAGGTCGGTGAAGGTGTAACCAGCGTTCAGCCGGGTGATCATGTTATTCCACTGTATACAGCTGAGTGTGGCGAGTGTTTATTCTGTCAGTCAGGCAAGACCAATCTATGTGTTGCAGTCCGTGCGACGCAGGGCAAAGGTCTGATGCCCGATGGTACAACGCGTTTTTCTTATAATGGACAACCGATTTATCACTACATGGGCTGTTCAACCTTTTCTGAATATACCGTTGTCGCAGAAGTGTCTTTGGCTAAAATCAATCCAGATGCTAACCCTGAACACGTCTGCCTATTGGGTTGCGGAGTGACCACTGGTTTAGGTGCAGTCAAAAATACAGCCAAAGTACAAGAGGGTGATACCGTTGCAGTCTTTGGTTTAGGTGGTATTGGTCTAGCTGTTGTACAAGGTGCAAAAAAAGCCAAAGCCAGCCGTATTATTGCGGTTGATACGAACCCTGACAAATATAAATTAGCAGCAGAATTCGGAGCAACTGATTTTGTAAACCCAAAAGATCATGACCGTCCTGTACAAGAAGTCATTGTTGAAATGACTGGTTGGGGGGTTGATCACTCATTTGAATGTATTGGTAACACCAATGTCATGCGCTCAGCACTTGAATGTGCACACCGTGGTTGGGGACAGTCGGTGATTATTGGTGTGGCAGGTGCAGGCCAAGAGATTTCAACGCGTCCATTCCAACTGGTCACTGGCCGTACCTGGAAAGGGACAGCTTTTGGTGGTGTAAAAGGTCGTTCGCAACTGCCTGGTATGGTTGAAGAAGCCATGACTGGCGACATTCGTTTAGCTCCATTTGTTACGCATACCATGGGTCTCGACAAAATCAATGAAGCCTTTGACTTAATGCATGATGGAAAATCAATCCGTACTGTGATTCATTTTGAAGACTAATTCGCTGTAAGATGTTTAAAAAACCAAGCTGCGGCTTGGTTTTTTGTTTTTGATTAGAAGAAATGTGAATTGGCAAAACTGTTCATGTTGTTAGACAAAAGTGATAAAAAATGTCAATTCGTTAGTTTTTGTCCTTTTATGACATAGTCGAAAATAGGTTCTCACCTTATCTTGATGTCTCAATAATGCACACTTGTATAAAAATAAACTAAAGCAGAGGGTGACTATGGGAAAGCATGTTGAATACCGTCCTGAATGGGTACGTGAAGATTTCATCGATTTTCTGACTGAAAAAGTAAATCCGCTATGGGCATGGAAAAAAGCCAAAGCGCGGATTGTTGCAAAGCATCACTTGTCAGATGACTTTGTGTACATGCAGTTACAGCCAAATCATCATTTTAAAGCAACCGACTATCAAGCTGGGCAAAGTATCTTAGTGACAGTACTCATTGCTGGTGTACGTTGGCAGCGCAGCTATTCAATTGTCGAGATTTTAGAAAATGGCAATCTTGTGATTGCTGTTAAACAACAGGGCAAAGTCTCAAATGCGCTCACTCAACAGCCTGTAAAAAGTGTAGTTGAAATTTCCCAAACGCAGGGCGAATTTGTTTTGAAAACTCAGCCTCACTCTGCACTGATGATTGCCTCGGGAAGTGGTATTACCGCAATTTACGCATTGATTAAGGCTGCATTAAAACGCCCACAAACAGTTTCCAATATCGATTTAATTTACTTTACGCGGGATGATAGCTTTCATGCAGAACTGCAACAACTTACTGAACATTATCCGCAGTTTAAATACCATCATGTCAATACACGGACTCATAAACAACATCTGAGCCAAGAGTTGCTTAGCCAAAAGATTGAAGGTTTTGAACAACGTGAATGCTATGCTTGTGGTGCTACCAATATGATGCAAAGCCTGACAGAAATTTATCAGGCTTTAGACCTAGTTGACCATCTCCATACCGAATACTTTCAAATTGTTGTCGATCATACTCAGAGCGCTCAACTGGTCACGTTTCAACGTTCGCAGCAACAGTTTCAAGCTCAAAGTAATTTATTAGACAGTGCAGAACAGGCGGGTTTACGTCCCGCGCATGGCTGCCGTATGGGCATTTGTAATACTTGTTCATGTACCAAAGTTCAGGGTGTGGTGCGGAATCTGCTCACAGACGAGCTTGATCAAAACAATAACACACAAATTAAATTATGCATTTCACAGGCGGTTAGTCCTGTTGTGATCAACCTTTAAGAAGGTATAGATATGAATCTTCCCGTTTATTTTAGTGAAAGCAGTAAATCCAAATATTTAAGTGCTGCACAAATTGAAGAGTTTGGTGCGAAAGTTGAAGCGATCCGTCGTGAAGTGATGGAAAACCTCAATGAAAAAGATGCTCAGTATATTTACAAAATCCGAAATTTTGTGCGTTATAGCGAAATAAGCGCACGTGCAATGCTGATGTTTGCAGGATGGCTGCCTCCAGTATGGCTTTTGGGCACAGGTTTATTAGGCGTATCTAAAATCGTAGAAAATATGGAGCTTGGGCATAATGTCATGCATGGTCAGTTTGACTGGTTAAATGACCCGAGTCTCAATGGGGCAAATTATGACTGGGATACTATGGCCACAGGCCCCGACTGGAAACATACGCATAATTATATCCATCATACCTACACCAATATTGTTGGTATGGACCATGATGTCGGCTATGGCTTAGTCCGTGTGAGCGATGCACAGGTTTGGGAACCTCGCTTTTTGTTGAATCTACCTTTAGCTGCACAATTGATGGTGTTTTTTGAGTGGTATGTTGGTATACAAAATCTGCATATAGAGGATGTGGTGGCCTATAAAACAAAAACATGGCGCGAAGTTTGGGTAGAGTCATATGATTTTAGGCAGAAAATGAAACGCCAAGTGACTAAGGACTATGTCTTTTTCCCAATCATTGCTGGGCCAAATGCACTGCCAGTTTTTGCAGGAAATGCGGTAGCCAATGTTATTCGTAGTTTATGGGCATCCGCGGTGATTTTTAATGGTCACTTTACCGAAGACGCTGAAAACTTTGAAATGGACAATATCGACAATGAAACACGGGCCGAGTGGTATCTGCGTCAAATTCGAGGCTCAAGTAATTTTAGTGGGACACAGGGCTTACATATCTTAAGCGGGAACTTGAGTCATCAAATTGAACATCATCTTTTCCCAGACATGCCAGCCAATCGCTACGCACAAGTCGCGCCCAAAATTAAAGCACTGTGTGCAGAGTATGGAATTCATTACAATGAAGCGAGCTTTATCAAACAGTTTTCATCTGTTTGGGTGAAATTGGCTAAATACTCACTGCCAAATGAATGTTATGAAAAGAGTGACCCTACACAGTCTTTTCTGAAACACAATTTGAGTTTATTGAAGAAAAAAATCTTTAAATCATAGCTCATAAGCATGTACCAGAGCAGAAGCCTAATTGGATAATATTGACCAATCAGGCTTCTGCTTTTTTTGCACAAAAGTAGGGCGTAAAACCCCTCTAAATGATGTCTTTGTGTAAGTAGGATTAAATATGATTATTATGTGAATAGTCGCTATTTACTTAAAATAAATTATTGTTATTATTAGTTTTTCATTGAAAATATTTTAGCTTCTCTGTGTTGCTCAAATGAATACTCATTTACTATTGAAAACCGCTCGCAGTTATTTGTCTGATTTGTGTAATAGTTGCAATTTTTCATTGGTATACGCTGATATAAGTTGTATATGATGCATATTGTGATGGTAATCACGCAGCGTCATTATACTTATTATTTACTTTTGTTTTTTTTATTGTTTTTCATGACTTTGCTTGATTTCTTTTTTAAACAATATGTCTGGTTATGGACTAAACCAGCAAGTTTAAGTTGCAGATAATTATTATGTCTCGAACCCATTCACAGCCTAAGAATAAATCTAAAAATATTGCTTATGATCAACAGGCAGGAATGCGTTCTACTTCAAAAAAAAACCATCATCTGATTGATATTATTCCTCAGCTTTTTTGGATTCATAATGACGTCTGCAAATATATAAATTTACCCTTACGTCAGTATGTAGGAGGAATGGATTTATCTGCAGATAGCTTCAATTTGGTCGAATATATTCATCCAGAAGATGTACCAGCATTAGATGAATTTTTGCATCAACTGATAATTGCCGAGCTCACATTTGAAAAAACCTGCCGTATTCGTAATCATCAGGACCAGTATCATTGGTTCTTAGTCCAAGGTGAAATGGATCGCTCTACGGCTGGATTTCAGCTGAGTTGCACTGATATTCATCAGGGCATGAAAATTTATATCGAGTCTTTGGCGCTGTTACGTGCGCATTCGGATATGTTAAATGCCAGCGTAGACTGCATTATTGCGGTTGAGCCAGATGGCACGGTCACACATATGAATAAGTCGGCATGTGTCATGTTATTGGGAAGTGCAGATGTTAAGGACTTTGGTATGTCTTGGGTCGAACTTTTGCCTCCTGCGGTGCGTAAAAAAGCCAAAAAAGCATTGCATGATGCAGGCCAAGGCCAAATTTCCCGTTTTAACGGCATGAGTTTATCGGACGGTAAAGTTTATTATTGGGATAATGTTCTGACACCTGTACTTGATGTTGACGGAGAGACCCAGAGTATTTTATGTGTTTCACGTGATATCACATTGCAATATTTGGCCGAACAAAAATTAAAACAAGGCAGCGAACGTGATGAATTAACCGGTTTAAATAACCGGCGTGCGTTTAAAGAAAAAATCAGAAAACTGTATAACAGCGCACGTGATAAAAAACAAAAGTTAGCCGTCATGCTGATGGACTTAGATCACTTTAAAACCATCAATGACACACTGGGTTATGCCGCAGGCGATCACTTGTTAAGGATTTTATCGAAACGTTTAAAACAAATTCTAGAAGGGCGAGCTTTCTTGGCACGCCTTGGTGGGGATGAATTTGGGGTGATTATTCCACATGTGCAGGATATAGGCGAACTCAATCAGATTGCCCAGCAGATTTTGCAACAACTTGAGTTTCCCATTACTTTTTCGGGTAATTACATCAATGGTGGCATGAGCATTGGATGTGGTCTATATCCAGATGATGCGAATGACCTCAGTGAGTTACTCAAATGTGCCGACACAGCACTTAATGATGTTAAAGCACAAGGCCGTGGCGGTATGCGCATGTTTGATCAGGATATGTTTAATGCAGTACGGGAACAATCAGAACAACTGAATTGTGCGCACCAAATTATTCGTAATGTTGCAATAGAGGCGTTCTTCCAACCGAAAGTGTGTTTAGATTCAGAACGAATTATTGGTTATGAAGCGCTATTACGCTGGCGTGATGATCAAAATAACATTCAAAGCCCTGCACGAATTGCAGCAGCTTTTAATGATTATGAGTTATCCAGCCGTATTGGTGAGATTATGCAGCATCAGGTTTTCAAGCAGATTACTGAATGGCGCGCAAAAGGCTTACAGATTGTACCTATTTCGATAAATGCAGCACCTGTTGAATTTATGCGTGATAATTTTGCTGAGATCTTTTTAAAACGTCTCAAAGCCTACCGTATACCCTCGAAATTTGTTGAAATTGAGGTTACTGAATATCATTTGGCTGAACGCGGCTATGAATATGTGGTTCGCGCCCTTAAAAAACTTAAAGCAAATGGTGTCCGAATAGCGCTGGATGATTTTGGTACGGGGCATTCTTCTCTTACTCATTTGCGCGATTATCCTGTTGATATTATTAAAGTTGACTGCTCTTTTGTACAACGCTTAAGTGATGATAAATCGATTTATGCCATTGTCGAAGGGTTAGCCAAACTCGGCCCGATTTTATCAATGGATATCGTTGCCGAAGGCATTGAAACCGAAACACAATTGCAGCTGTTAAGAGATATGGGCTGTCATATTGGGCAAGGTTATCTGTTTAGTCCACCTGTTTGTGCTCAGCAGGCTGAAATGCAGTTGCTAAAACTACACTAGGCTTCATAGCGACTGTTCTCATGAACTCAAACATGATAGGCCATTAAGTTAAAGGCAAAGGCTTAAACGGAATAGAACAGAATTTTTTGTATAAAAAAGTGTTGTAAAAGCAAAAAAATCAGCGTATTTTAAATCTCAGATAACATATTTTTGAAGATATAAAAATGTTAAAGCAACCTGTAACCTCTAACGCAAATTATTACTTTTGGCAATTTAGATAATTGCCTGAACGCGTTCGGGCATCAAAAGGTTGCCCACCTAGTTAATACCTGATCGGCAACCCTGGTCAGGTTTTTTTATATCTGCTGTTTTAATAATTTTTGGAGTACTTCATGAAAACAACTAACTATTCATACTTTAGCAACTTTTATTGGTTTTACTTTAGTCAATTTATGACTTTAGCCCAGCAATCAATTAGACCCATAACGCTCAAATAAAAGATCGGACTGAAGACCACAGTCCAAAGGATACAAACCAATGAATGCTCTAAATACTGCACTACAAAGTACACAAACAACAGTTCAAGAAACACTTTTAAGTTTGCCACAGCAACTCAAAGCGCAGTTGCCACTTTCAACGCCATTAAAACTACAAATTACTGAACAGCGTCAAACCATTCAAAATATATTAGAAGGCAAAGACCATCGTTTAATGGTCATTACTGGTCCGTGTTCCATTCATGACCCTATTGCGGTTTTAGAATACGCTGAAAAGTTAAAACAATTACAAACCAAAGTTTCAGATCAGATTTTCTTCGTAATGCGTGCTTATATTGAAAAACCACGGACAACAGTGGGTTGGAAAGGTTTTTTATACGATCCTTTACTTGATGGATCTTCCAATATGCAGTTGGGATTAGAGCAGTCTCGAGCATTGTATTTAGCGATTATTGAAATGGGTTTGCCGATTGCTACAGAAATTTTAAGCCCGATGGCGACTGCTTATTTCGACGATCTGTTGGCATGGGGAGCTATTGGTGCGCGTACCAGCGAGTCGCAGATTCATCGTGAAATTTCGAGTCATATGCCGTTCAGCATTGGTTTCAAAAATGGCACAGATGGCTCAATTCAAATTGCTCTGGATGCGATTCAGTCTGCATCAAACCCGCACCAGTTCATGGGAATTGGGCAGCAAGGCATAGCATGTATGCTTCAGTCCCAAGGAAATCCGAAGCCACACTTGATTTTACGTGGTGCAAACTTAGGGCCTAACTATGCTTTAGCCGATATTCGTCATATGCAAGATAAAGTCAAAGGTGAATTACCTGCTTTGGTGATTGACTGTAGTCATGGTAACAGTAGTAAAAATCCACTCAATCAACCTAATGTATTGCGTAGCATTGTTGCAGAACGTACGCAAAGCAATGTGTGTGGTGTCATGCTTGAAAGTCACTTGGTTGATGGTAATCAGAAAATTTCAGATGACATGGTCTATGGTCAGTCTGTTACCGATGGCTGTTTAGGCTGGGAAAAAACCGAGCAAGTACTTTTAGAGGTTGCCGACACATTACGCAGCCACGCTGTTCAACGTAGTGCTTAATCAACGCAACCAAAAAGACCTTTCAATGAAAGGTCTTTTTTTTGTGATGTAGTTCAATAAATGAAGATAATAAATTGAAAAATAAGTTAAAAGTTATTTATCAAACGATAAATTAGGTTGAGCTAGAGCAGAAACTTATGCAAAATCAGAAGCCTGAAATAACACGATAAAAAATTGTATTTTGAATAAAAGAAATGCTTTTTAAGTCAGCTATTTGCACTAATTTTAGAGAACACTATGTATTCTGCAGAACTTTTAGAAGAAGCCCGTCGGATGATGTTTCACATGCTCAGCAAAGTGGTTGAGTATGGTGGTTCAGACTTATTTATATCTGCAGACTTTCCGCCAAGTATTAAGCATCAGGGCCTTATGAAGCCATTGGGTCAACAAAATTTGCCATCTGATCAGACCAAACTCTTTGCTTATAGTTTAATGAACGAAAAGCAACGATTGGAGTTCGAAACCGAGCTTGAGTGTAATTTTGCAATTAGCGTTCTCAATGTTTCGCGTTTTCGTGTCAATGTTTTTCAGCAGCAACTACATGTAGGTATGGTGATTCGTACGATTACAGCGGAAATTCCCAGCTTCACTAAGTTACAACTTCCAACGTCTTTAAAAGACGTAATTATGGAAAAACGTGGTTTGGTCCTCGTTGTCGGTGGTACAGGGTCGGGTAAATCGACGTCTTTAGCAGCCATGATTGATCATCGAAATGAAAACTCGGCAGGGCACATTATTACGGTTGAAGACCCTGTGGAGTATGTACACAAGCATAAAAAATCGATGATTACTCATCGGGAAGTGGGTGTGGACTGTCATTCTTGGCACAATGCTTTGAAAAATACTCTGCGTCAAGCGCCCGATGTCATTTTAATTGGTGAGATTCGTGACACGGAGACTATGGAGCATGCCATAGCTTTTGCGGAAACAGGTCACTTATGCCTAGGCACATTACATGCTAATAATGCAAATCAGGCTTTAGATCGAATTATTAACTTTTTCCCAGACGAACGTCGCAATCAACTTTTGATGGACTTATCTTCCAATATGAAGGCGATTATTTCACAGCGTCTGGTGCGAACTGAAGATGGGCGTGGTCGCCGAGCAGCAGTGGAAATCATGCTCAATACGCCGTTGATGTCAGACTTGATACTTAAAGGGAATTTCCATGAACTCAAAGAAGTGATGTCGAAGTCACGAGAGCTAGGTATGCAGACCTTTGATCAGGCTTTGTTTGATTTATACAATCAAGGTGCAATTGCTTACGAAGAAGCGCTACGAAATGCAGACTCGGTCAATGAATTGCGTCTACAGATTAAATTAAAGAGTAGTCGTGCCAACCCGCAGTTAAACTCAAATAGTGCTTTGTCTTTTGATCAAGCGGTTGCTGAAAAAGCCAAAGACGCTGAAGAAGAGAAAGACGACGCTTAATTTTCTGAGTCCGTATGTTCATTACTATGGGCATACGGATTGATGTTTTAAGCGGTTTTCTTTCTATTCATAATAAAGGCATAGAAAGTTAAACTTAAAATAGTTGTCAGAGCACAGAATAAATAGGTAAAGCTATAACATTGCTTAGAAATGAGTATACCCAACAATACAGAGCCAAGAGCAATACCTAAGTCATACATGGTAAAGAATGTAGAGGTCGCATGGCCAATCAGATGCTTTTCAGCACCTTGAATAGCGAGAGTTTGTAGACAAGGCTGTGCAGAACCAAAGCCCATACCAACGCATACAGCAGCAACCAATAAACCCGTCAAAGATTGAATCTGACTGAGAATCATAAGCCCCAAGCTAAATAATATAATCGCTGGGTAAATCACATAGCTCGCTCCGCGACGGTCATAAATTTTGCCTGTAATCGGGCGCAAACTCATCATGGAAATCGCAAAGACGATAAAAAATAGGCTCGCATAGTTCAGCAGATGTTTAGACTCTGCATAAGTTGAAATGAACGACATGATACTTGCGCATAGGAAAAAGAAAGGATCATGCCCATAATTGAAATATTCAAGGCTTTGGTTTCAATAAAGTCATGGATACTGAGCTTGCGTTTTACGGGTGGTGTCAATTTTTGAGTGGTCTGCTGAATTGGGATAAAGAAGCAAAACAAGAAACCGAGACAGACACTAAACGCCAAAATCCCTGCGACCATTGGATAGGATACAGACTGGATCAAGGTTAAACCGAGGAATGGCCCAAGTACAATCCCTAGATTAATCGACATGACAAAATAGCCCATACCTTCGCCTTTACGTTTTTCTGGAATAAACTCATTGACAATAGGTACGGCAACTGTGGTGACGATGCTGAACCAAATGCCATGTAGAAAACGAATCAGTAACAACAGTTGTAAATTATCGGCAAATAAATAGGCCAAGGAAAACAAACAAAATAGAGCTTCCGCGATAAAAAGCGTTTTCTTATTGCCAAATTTTTCAATAATGAGTCCGCTAAAAGGGCGAACTGCGATAGACGATGCCATGAACAAAGTCATGGCTAAGCCTGCTTGTGCAAGGCTTCCACCCAAATCATTCAAAATATAGATTGGAAGGATTGAGGTCTGTGCAAAGTAAAAGATGAACAAAAACAGATTGTTCGCTAAGCAAAGAATAAAAGACTTATTCCATAGTGATGATGTATTGAGAGCAGACATGCAGAACCCTTGGCTCGAAGATGAGGCTACAGGACGTAAACTGTTGTTATTATTTTATGCAGAAGCTAGGTTACGGCTGTGAAATTGAAACAATCAAATTATAAGATAATGCACGTGAAAAGTATAATTATAGTGATAAATACAGATATTTAATCGAGATGAATACATAAATATCGAGTTAATTTATCAGAATAAGAGTATAGGTGTAAAAAATCAGTCCGCAGACTGATTTTTTTGAGCCGTAAATATGAATACTAGGCTTATAGACCCGCTTCATAGGCTGTGCTTGAAAGGAGTTGTTCTACATCTGCGATATTGTCTGGTTTGATTTTATAAATCCAACCTTTACCATAAGGGTCATCATTGACGAAGTCAGGATCATCTTCCAGATTGGCATTGATTTCTACCACGGTGCCAGAAACCGGTGCATGAATATCAGAAGCCGTTTTTACAGATTCAACCACACCCGCTTGTTCGCCCGCAGTGATTTGTTGACCAACTTCTGGTGTTTCAACGTAGACTAAATCGCCTAAGGCATCCTGTGCATGGTCTGAAATACCAGTTACAACAAGATCACCTTCAATACGCACCCATTCATGTGTACTTGCATACTTCAATTCTGAAGGATGATTCATGAATAACTCCTTAAAATACAAAAATCATTTTTCGCATGATTTATACATGCTTTTCTATCAAAACAAAAGATCTATAAATACGGATCTTTACGCCAATTACTCGGGCTGCGTCCACTCCAACGCTTAAAGGCTCGGCTGAAATTTGCCACATCACTATATCCCAGTTCGTCCGCAATTTGCTCTAAGCTATAGTCTGTACGTGACAAAAGTGACGTAGCATGACGGTAACGAACTTCATCCACAATAGTAGAAAAAGACGTGCTTTCAGCAGCCAGTTGGCGTTTCAGTGTGCGATCAGACATGTGTAAGAGGTCAGCCACGTGCTCGATGCTTAAATAGTGTTGTTCTGAGCGAGTTAAAATGTCACGAACACGCATCGATAATCTTCGGCGTTCACCCATGGCTGAGAGTTCAGCTTCACATTGATTAATGGCTATTTGGCTTGCAAGTGGGTCAGCATTGACCATTTTAAAGCCGAGATAATGCTTATCAAAACTCAAAAGTAAATGTGGTTGATCAAAGCGAACACTATGGTTAGGTAGCTTTGCACGATAGCGATCAAAGCCTTCGGGTTCTGGAAAATCGAAATCAATTTCCCCAGCCAGATTTTCAATGCCAGTGAGCGCCTTACTCATAGAAACAATGCCAAAAATAATACTGATCGCAATATCGGTACGCAACGGTTCTATATCGACATCACAGCGTAATTGTAAAGTCGCTTTTTCGCCAAAGGTGGAAAAAAAAAGCTGCAAAAAAGGCATGCGCAGTTGAATAAAACGGTTAGCGAGTACCAAGGCTTCGCCAATATCATGAGTTGTCATAATGGCATAGCCAATGAAGCCATGAATTGAAATACGCATTTGCGTGCCCAGATGATAGCCAAGCGTAGGCTCACCAGTGAGACGACTGGCCAACTTCACAAGTTCATTGGCAGTATGAACGGGTATGCGGAACTCAGGCTCTGCGAGTTGTTCTCTCGTGAGTTGAAAAGGGGAAAATAGGGTCTCTGCGTTATAGCCCCAACGAGACACTACATCTAACAACAATAAGCCATAAACACCAGGAATTCCTTGATCTTGGCGAAGTGAAACTGTTTTCATGCGCGATCCATTGCATTTTTCTTTCTTTTCTGACTGAAGTTATATTGGCATGAATATTCTAAATTCATGGAGCATATTGTTGGACAATATACTCCGAGCCTTAGCAATTCAGTATCCTTTTCATTTTTTAATTAGTGGAACGATATTATAAATATCATAAATTTCTGAGCAAAAATATAACACTCTCGATAAAAATCAGCACTTAGTAAATGATGCTAGAAATTAAGTAAAATCTTTTCAAAATCAGCACGCTAAAATCATTGATGATAATGATCTAAGCGTGCTGAAAATGGAAAGAAAAATTAGGCTTCTTTCTTTTTGATCGGATGTTGTTCCGTTAAAAATCCACCTGTTTGACGCTGCCAAAGGTGCGCATAGATACCATTTTTTTGAATCAGTTCTTCATGTGTCCCTTGTTCTGCAATACGACCTTCATCAAGCACAATCAAGCGATCCATTTGAGCAATGGTTGAAAGACGGTGCGCAATTGCAATCACCGTTTTATCTTGCATTAAGTCATCAAGGCTAGATTGAATTGCAGCTTCAACTTCTGAGTCTAGGGCACTGGTGGCTTCATCTAAAATTAAGATTGGTGCATCTTTCAAGAACACACGAGCAATGGCGATACGCTGGCGTTGACCACCTGAAAGTTTCACCCCTCGTTCACCAACATAAGCTTCATAACCTGATTTACCACGTAAGTCAGTCAGTTGAGGAATAAACTCTTCAGCTTTGGCTTTACGTACAGCAGCATACATTTCTTCATCACTGGCATTGGGGCGGCCATATTTGATATTTTCTACGACACTACGGTGTAGCAGGGAGGTGTCTTGAGTCACTAAGGCAATATTACGACGTAAGCTGTCTTGGGTGACATCTTCAATATTCTGTCCATCAATTAAAATTTCACCCTGCTTCAATTGATAAAAATGTAGCAATAGTTGAATCAGTGTTGATTTTCCTGCACCAGAGCGACCTACGATCCCAATTTTTTCACCAGCTTGGATGCGTAGGTTTAAATTGTCGATGACATTTTTACTGTTATACGCGAAAGTTACGTCTTTAAATTCAATCACACCTTGTTTAACCGCAAGATCTTTGGCATCAGGTTTGTCTTGGATCGTGATTGAACGACTTAGAGTTTTCATGCCATCTTGAATAGTGCCGACACTTTCAAAAAGTGCTGAGGTTTGCCACATGATAAATTCTGCGATACTGCTCAGTTTTAAAATCATAGCCGTTGCAGCAGCAATAACACCGAGTTCAACTCGCCCATTCATCCATAACCAAACCGCAGTGCCCAATACACCCGCGTACAGTACTACGTTTAAAAACAGGATGCTGATTTCATATTTAGCACCTAAACGCATTTGTTTATAGACGGTGACCATGAACTCTTGCATCGAGGCTTTGGCATATAAACTTTCACGTCCTGCATGAGCAAAAAGCTTCACTGTCTGAATATTGGTGTAGGCATCGGTAACACGGCCAGTCATCACAGCTCGGGCATCGGCCTGTTCATTTGAAACTTTGCTCAAACGCGGGATGAAGTAATACGCTGCGCAGATAAACAACGCTAACCAGACCAGTAACGGTAATATTAGGAGCGGGGAAATAGTGGCAAGTACCAAATTGACCGTGACAAAATAAATGAGCACATATGCCAACATGTCACCTAAAATAACCCAAAACTCACGGATTGCCAGTGCAGTTTGCATGACTTTTGCGGAGAGTCGTCCTGCAAAATCATTGTGAAAAAAGTCGAGACTTTGCTTAAGTAGTAAATTATGAAAGCGCCAGCGCAGACGCATAGGAAAATTACTAAATAATATTTGGTGTTTAATAATCGACTGTAAACTGGCAAATAAAATATTGGCCAATAAAATACAGAATAAAAGGGCTAAGTTTGAACCATGTTCCGATAAAAATGTTTCTGGCTGGCTTTTACTGAGCCAATTCACTAAGTCACCAATTTTGGCGTAGAACAAAGCTTCAAAGCTGGCAGCCCCAGCCGTGAATAAAACTAAGATCAACAAATAGCCACGCACACCTTTAGCGGCCTGCCATACAAACGGAAAGAACGTGGTCGGTAAAGGTTGGTTTAAACCTTCTTCTGGATAGGGATCAACACGTTTTTCAAACCATTTGAACATGAATAAAACCTTCTAAAAATAAGCCATTTATAAGGTAATGACTTGTTTTATAAATAAGCAGAATTTGAAAATTTTAGCATGAAAAGACCTCAGTGGTCTGTGTAAATTGCCAGAGGCTAAACGATGTTGTAGCAGTATTGATGGCAAGAAATATAGATGAATAGATATAAAAGTTTGATATAGAGAAGAGTGATAAAAGGGAATCCAACCAAATGAATCCCCCAAGATGCTTAAAGCATTAGTTTGCTTGAGCTTCTGATGTTGCAACCGCATCAGATGCAGCAGCTTCTGAAGCAGGTGCTGCATTTTCAGTTGCAATAGCAGCTTGAGTGGTTTCTACAACTTGAGTTTCTGCTGCAAAAGAAGATGTCGCTGCTACAGCTAAAAGGGCAGCACACAAAGATTTATTTAAAGTATTCATTTTAGAAAGTCTTATAAAGTGAAAAGGAGTGGCTAATTTAATGAAGAGAAAAGGTTGGTATTGTGATATTGAAGTATATTTCACATAATTAACTTACATAATACACATTATAAATAACTTATTTACTTCAGAACTAATAAAGCTCTTGCGAAAGTATCGTTTTACATAATTTTTGAATTGGCTAAAACCTTATAAAATGTAGCTTTGGGCTGTTTAAATTTTGACTAACGCAAGAAGTCTAATGCTATGTATTTTCATAATTTTTATTATTAATTTGGTAGTTTTGAATATATATTAAAATGCTTATTTTGCATTTTTAAGACTTTGGATATGCCAAAACTGCAGTAGTTTTAGCATATCCAAAGTGAAAAATTACGGGTTTGACATTGCGATTTGCATGTCATATCCCGATGGTGCTTGGTAAATTTTGAGACCAAATTCAGGAAGAATGGCAATTAAATGGTCGAAAATATCCGACTGAATCGCTTCATAATCTTTCCATGCAATTTGATTGCTAAATGCATAAATTTCCAGTGGCAAGCCTTTTTCAGTCGGTTGTAACTGACGTACGATTAAAGACTGATGTTTTGAAATGTTCGGATGCTGATTAAGGTACAGCTCAACATACGCACGGAAGGTCCCAATATTGGTTAAACGTCGCTGATTACAAGGAGATGTATTGCTCAATTTCTGATTAAACTGAATCAGCTCTGTACTTTTGTGATCCAGATATTGGTCTAATAATAAGAACTCTTTAAGTTTGCTTTGTTCTGCTTCAGACATAAAGTGAACGCTACTTTGATCAATATAAAGTGAGCGTTTGATACGACGTACGCCTGCCTGTGACATACCACGCCAGTTTTTAAAAGTATCAGTGACCAATTTGTTGGTTGGAATCGTGGTAAAGGTTTTATCAAAGTTTTGTACGGTGATGGTGTGTAATGACATATCAATGACATCACCGTCTGCATTCAGGGATGGCATTTCAATCCAATCTCCAATGCGAACCATGTCGTAGGATGAAATCTGAACAGAAGCCACCAAAGACAAAATGGTGTTTTGGAAGACCAACATCAGCACTGCCGCCATAGCACCGAAGCCCGCCAGCAAGGTGAAGACATCTTTTTTCAGGAAAGTCCCTAAGATCATCAAGCCACAAACGATGAAAATAATCAGTTTGATTAGCTGTAGATAGCCTTTGATAGGCTTATTTCTAGACTTTGGATTACGTTGATAAACCAAATTGAATATATTCAGTAATTCACCAATCGCGAGCGCAATGGTTAAGAAAATAAAGGCCTGTGCCGCCATTTGAACAAAGCTGACCATTTTCGCAGACAAGTGAGGAACGGTGACGATACCATTCATAATGACAATTGCTGGGACAATGTTCGCAATTCGACGAATCACGCTATGCTGCGACATGATGTCGTGATTGGCAAATTTTAGCTTAGTAATGAGATGCCGAATACCACGAACGACAACATGCTTGGCAATAATATACGCCAGTATAGCCACTAGAATGAGTATGCAGAATCCTGTCAGCATTTCGATCCAAGGATACTGATCTGACCAGTCTTTTAAACTCTGTATAAAATGAAAATTATCCAAAATGCGATCTTCTTTTGATTAAAACACTGCAAATAGTGTAATCAGCTATACGAATTAAGCAAATTGTGTCACTAAGTTTATACATGTTATCAACGACTTGTTTATTTACTCTCTTAGATTCAGCTTTTAAGTCATTATTTGGATGTCGTGAAGTATAGATCGTTGATGGTCGCGGGATATGTCAGGCCAATGAAATGGTAAATTTATTCTTATTAATAGATTCGAAAAAAGAAGCTTCCTATATGGAAGCTTATGATGGTTCAAATTACCACATGAGATCATCAGGGATCACGTACGCAGCGTATGGATCTTCCTCATCGGTGACTGCCTCATTTTTCTCTGAGGTATTTACGATAATAAAGCCTTCAAGTTTGGCATTAATACGATCAGCTAAAGCTTTAGGTAAGAAGGCATAACTTTCATGATCACCTGCAATCACGAGGCTACCAGCCACCAAGGCATTATAAATTTGTTGATTGATATATTGTTTTTTGATTTTGCCATCGTCAATAAACTGATAGGCCACGTCACCATCGGTATCCCGGATTTTATGCTGCGTGATCATTTGAATGATCGTCGCTTTGAGCTCTTTTTCTTGCAATATCGCTTTCTTCTCAAGTTCAATAGCTTGATCTTTGGCCTGTTTTTGCTGTTTGTCTTGTGCAATTTTTGCCTTGATCTCAGCTTCACTGCTTTGACCTGTTCTTTGCTCATGCACTGCTTGTTTAGAAAGTTTTTTGGCCTTTTTGTTGTCAACTAAACCGGCTTTGAGTAACTGAGCCTGTAATGCATTTTTTACCATAGCGAATTCCACAACTGCGTTTAAAAACGACGATAACGAAAGTAAATGATCCAATATACAACACTAAGGATCAAGCTTAATGCTGTTGGAACTAAAAAAGAATTGAGTTTTAAATAGGGATACATCCAACTTGCACAGAGTCCGCCGATCAAAAAGCCACTTAAAATCAAAAGATGTAAAACTACGCGTCGACGCTCAACCACGAGTCCGCGCACACGATAACCAAGCGCTAAGCCGAGATCGGTAAGAACACCCGATAAATGTGTAGTGCGAATGATGGTGCCTTTATAATGGCTCACCATAGCATTTTGCACACCCATTGCGACGCAGGCCCAGAGTAAAGCATAACGTGGAAAATAAGGCAGAAAGAACCAACACAGAAAAATAAAAAAAGCCACTAACGTGAGTGGTACGCCATAGCGGCGTCCCAATCGAAAGTGACTATTTCCCAGAATTACACCGCTATAAAATGAACCGATGACATAGCAGACAGTTACTAATAGCAAATATAAAATGCTTTCGGGTTGCCAATGTACAAGCGACATCGCCAAAACACTTACATTACCAGTCATATGGGAAACGGACTGGTGTAAAACAGTCACCAGTCCTAAGACATTAATCATTCCTGCATTGACTGCAAGAAAGAATGCCCCCAGTTGAATCCAAAGTGGTAAGTGTTGAAATGGCATAACTTCAAAAAAGAAATAATATACTGATTCTACAATATATTATTTTGAAGCGCGGTCAACTGCTGCAGTAAATAATACGTCAGTTGATGAGTTCAATGCTGTTTCAGTAGAGTCTTGTAGTACGCTAATCACCATACCAATTGCAACCACTTGCATTGCAATATCAGATGAAATACCAAATAGGCCACACGCTACAGGAATTAAAAGTAGAGAACCACCTGCAACACCAGAAGCACCACAAGCAGAAACTGTTGCAAGCACAGATAAAATCATCATGGTGGTAAAGTCAACATTAAGACCTAGTGTATTGACTGCTGCCAGTGTAAGCACAGTAATAGTGACTGAGGCACCGGCCATGTTAATGGTCGCACCGAGTGGAATGGCTACACTTGCTGTAGATTCAGCAACACCCAAACGTTTTGCAAGATCTAAGTTCACAGGAATGTTCGCAGCAGAACTACGCGTGAAGAAAGCAGTGATACCACTTTCACGTAAACACTGAAATACCAAAGGATATGGATTGCTACGTGTTACCACAGCAACCATAAGCGGGTTGATGACTAAGGCAACGAAAGCCATTGTACCGAGTAAGACGGCCAATAAATGTGCATAGCTTGCTAAGGTACTTAAACCTGTTTCTGCAAAGGTTACCGCCACTAGACCGAAAATACCGATCGGCGCAAAGTTAATCACCAAACGAATCACGCTATTTACTGCGTGTGCAGTATCATTGAGTAAGTCTTTGGTTGAGTCTTTGGCATGACGGAATGTAGCACCCAAGGCCACAGCCCACGCTAAAATACCAATGAAGTTTGCTTCACTAATGGCAGTTACAGGGTTAGCAATAAAGCTCAGCAGTAGGTTCTTAAAGATTTCAATCAAGCTACTTGGTGGTTGTAAGTCAGTATTTGCAGGTAAATTTAAGAACAAAGTACTTGGGAAAGCGATGCTGACAGCAACTGCTGAAAAAGCAGCCAGTAGCATACCCACGGCATACATGATGATGATAGGACGTAGATTCGCACTATGACCTACTTTAAAATTTGCAATAGAAGCAAGAACCAAGACAAATACAAGTACAGGCGCGACAGATTTTAACGCTTTAATAAATAAGTCGCCTAGCAGGCTCAAATAAGGTGCAACGCCCGGGAAAACGAGGGCTACACCAATACCCAAAATAATGGCAATAATAATTCGAGTAACTAGACTCATTCGCGCTAAAACAGAAAACATAGAGGCGCCTTGTTGAAATTACGAGGACAAAATACGGATTTTAAGTGCGCCATTTTATACCTAATTTGCTAACTGACTGAAAAATATTTAAATATAAAAATTAAGTTGTTGTAATTTCAGTTTTTATTATTCATTTTAATTCATAAAAATGACATATTTAATGGATTTTTATCATAAATGCCTGCTTGATATTTCTCATTATATTGAAAAAGTGCAAGCAGACATTCGGTCTCTTATGAAGTTTTAAGCAGCTGAGGTGAAAGGGTCTGAATGGCTTGATAATGGGTTAAAAAGACATTCCCACTCAAATGTTTCAATAGTTTTGAGCTGTGCAGTCGATCCATCACAGGGCCTTTAACTTCGGACAAATGCAGCTGAATGTTTTGCTTGGCCAATTCTAGATTAATATCTTCCAGCATTTCTAAAGCACTCAAGTCGATACTACTCACACTGGAGCAATTAATCACCACATGGGCTAACTCAGGTTGTTGGCTCACGGCATTGATCAGTTCACCTTTCAATATGTTGGCATTTAAGAAGGTTAGGCTTTCATCTATACGCATTGACAGTACTTGTGCCGTCGTCTGAACTTGATGGCGTTCAACGTTGCGAAAATGTTGCGTCCCCTCGACCAAGCCAATCACAGCAATATGTGGCCGGCTAATCCGCCAAAGCAACAAAATAAAGGTTGAGATCATGCCAATGATCAGGCCAGTTGAAATATCGATACAGACAACACCAAAAAAGGTAATCCACATCGCGATACCATCTGCTTTGGAATACTTCCATGCTTCGATGAAGGGTTTAAAGTCTACAAGTTTCCATATCGAGACGATAATCGTTGCAGCCAGAATGGCTAAAGGAAGGTCCTGAAAGAAACCTGTAAAGTATAAGCTCACTACAATAATCAACAGCGAAGAGAGCACACCAGCCATAGGGGTCTGAGCGCCTGCATCTGCATTAACGACAGTACGAGAAAGGCTGCCTGTTACAGGAAAGGCCGAACTGAAACCTGCACTGATATTGGCTAACCCCAAAGCGATAAGTTCTTGGTTGCTGTTGAGTTGACTTCGGTTTTGTAAAGCAGTGGCTTGAGCAATGGAAAGTGATTCAACAAAACTGATCATCGCGATCATGGTTGCACCTGGCAAAAGTTGCAGAACTAAAGTCCAGTTCCAATACGGCATATCGAGTGGAGGCATACCAGATGGAATGATTCCGACGGTTTTGATTCCAAGCGTCTGCAGTTGGAAAAAATAGACCAAGGCAATCGAGGCAACCACTAAAAATAAAGGAATAGTACGCGAAAGTAATACGGTCGATCCGAACCAACCTTTTAAGGTATTAGTATTCAGCAGCTTTGGTACATAAATTAAAAATGCGATTGCACACAGTCCAAACAGCAGCGTACCTATGTGGGTTAAACTGGTGTATTGCCAAACACTTACCACAAACTCGGGGATATTATTGGCTTTTAAAGGCAGATCGACAATAAACTTCAACTGACCCAACGCAATCAGCAAAGCAGATGCAATAATGAAACTTTGGATGACGGGGTGGCTAATCAGTTGGATGAGGAAACCAAAGCGAAATAAACCCAACAGCAGGGAAATGATACCGACCATCAGGGCTAATAAACATGCCGCTTGTATATAAACTGGTGAACCAACTTCAAACATCGAGTTCAAAGTCGCAAAGGTCATCATCGAAATGATGGCAACAGGGCCAATAGAAAGTGTGGGACTACCACCAACGATGGCATAAATAATCATTGGGATAATGCTGGCATAGAGCCCAGTGATTGGCGGTAAGCCTGCCAACATGGCATAGGCCATGCCTTGAGGAACCAACATGGCAATGACGATAAAAGATGCAAGTAAATCTGACTTAAACGTAGGCGTGTCATAGTTCTTGAGCCATTGCCATGCGGGTAGATAATGGCTTAGACGACGATTCCAATCAGACATAAAAAAAATCTAAATCACAAATATAGATATATTATGCATAAAAAATGCTAAGAAGTCTTAGCATTCGTTTTCAGAGCACAGAAATATAGCAGTGATTTGGTTTAGAGACGTGGTTTTGGGCAGTACAAGCTATACAAAGTATTTAAAACTTCAATCATGCGTTCATCTTTAATGGAGTAATAAATTTGTTTACCATCACGGCGCGTATTTACCACATCACTTTTACGTAGCATCATTAATTGTTGAGAAAGAGTCGGCTGTTTGATGTCGGTAATTTCTTCAATTTGAGAAACATTAAGTTCTTGTTGCGACAAATGACACAAAATTAATAAACGATCAGTATTGGCTAGAGATTTTAAAATACTCACAACAACTTCAGCAGAGTCGCGCATAGACGTTATTTCAAGTCCTGTGTTCATTTAAAACCTACTCATAAAACAAAACAACTGTGCGCTTAGTATAAAACCAAGCCGTTCATAATGCTGTGTTTTCAAGTCCAATATGCATGGCTTTTAGTGAAATAAAATATTAGCTAAAGTTATATATACTGAACATTTACATCAAAATTAGTTATTCAAAATGTCACTTAAGTTCCAGATATTTATATAAATTAAGCAAAAAATTGAATTAAAAAATAGTTTTCTTTATGACTTTTTATAATAAGCTTTGAATATTTTATCATATTGTGTGTTTTAAAATCATAATTACACAACTATTTTAAGATAACATTATAAAAATAATAAATATATACATTTATTAAAAGAATAATTGTTACTGGATAATATTTTTGAACAAAAAGCAAACTTTGAAATGAATGTATAATTTTTTTCATCCTCTGTGAAAGATGTCGATTATGTAACTTTATGGTCTGGTTTTTTGGGTAAAACCACTATTTTCTTCAAGTAAAAACATGAGAAAACTCATGCTTTTTCTGTTTAAGTAATTTATTTATCAAATAAAAACATAAGCCCGACCAAATGTCAGTTTGCATTTAAAAATCAGGGTATGATAATGAGTGGATCATTAAAAACAACATAGGAAACATTGGTATGAGTACTGACTCAGCTTTTCCAACACCTAATAATTTAGGGATAGCGGTTTATAGTAATAATGCAGAAGCGATTGGTAACACACCATTGGTTCGTATTAACCGAATTATACAAAGTCCAGCCACCGTTTTAGCCAAAGTTGAAAGCCGTAACCCTGCATTTTCAGTAAAATGTCGTATTGGGGCTGCGCTGATTGCGGATGCGGAAGCGCGTGGCGTGCTGAAAGCGGGAATGCACATTGTCGAACCAACCAGTGGCAATACAGGTATTGCTTTGGCATTTGTTGCTGCTGCAAAAGGTTATGCGTTAACCCTGACTATGCCATCAAGCATGAGTATCGAACGTCGTAAAGTGATGAAAGCTTTGGGTGCGAACTTGGTTCTCACCGACCCTGCAAAAGGGATGCGCGGTGCGGTAGAAGAAGCACAGCGTTTGTTGGATGAAAATCCAGACACTTATTTTTTACCACAACAGTTTGAAAACCCAGCAAACCCAGCTATTCATGAAGCAACGACTGGCCCAGAAATTTGGGAAGCAACAGGTGGTAAAGTTGATATTTTAGTTGCAGGTGTCGGGACGGGCGGTACGATTTCAGGGATTTCAAGTTATTTTGAAAAAGTAAAAAAACAAGCCCTGTACTCAGTTGCGGTAGAACCTGCTGAGTCGCCGATTATTGGTCAAACCAAACGTGGTGAAACTTTGACGCCTGGACCACATAAGATTCAGGGCATTGGCGCTAACTTTATTCCTAAAAACTTAGACCTCGACTTGGTCGATGAAGTAATGCCAATTGATGCTGCAACAGCAATTGATTGGGCGCGAAAAACAGCAAGTCAAGAGGGTATTTTGGTGGGTATTTCAAGTGGTGCCGCGATGGCAGCAGCAGCTGAACTTGCAGTACGCCCTGAAAATGCAGGTAAAACCATTGTAGTAATCTTACCTGATGGTGGTGAACGTTATTTATCTTCAGTTTTGTTTGAAGATATTTCCGCAGACTAATTAAATGTATGAAAAAAAAGCTAAACATAAAATGTTTAGCTTTTTTATGCCGTTTAGACGTTTAAAGGGCTGCGTGTGAAATTTTATCGGGTGTCATGAGGGCTTGGTTGACGTACAGTTTAATCAGACGCTCACGTGAACCGATTGATTTTTGATAATGCGTTGAATTGAGTAACAATGACGCACCGTAGGTCACTGTCCATACATAAGATAAATAATCACGAATGGACATTGCGCTGTCTAAAGACTTTAAGTAGTCAGAAGTCATGTCTTTAATTTCGATAATACGTTGCTCACGTATTTGATAGAGCTTCTCAAAAAGTTCTTTGAGTTTACGTTCGTTATTGGTTAAACGTTCTTCAATAACATGCAGTAAAATCGTACGATTCGAGTTCAACATATTATAAAGCATGTATTCGGAAACATACGTTTTAATATCATTGTTATGCTTTTGAGAAATCTCTAGCAGGCGAGTTTCATTCAAGATAATCAGCTCTAAATAAAGTTGATTTTTACTTTTGAAATGCTTGTAGATCGTACCCTTCGCAATATCGAGTTCCGTTGCTAATTCGCTTAAGGTGATGTCTTGATTATTGTCTAATAATAAAGTCTCAGCCATGGCTAAAATTTTCTCTTTGCGTAATAGAAAATTTTGTTGGCGTACTGAAGTCATTGGCTTATTCCAGTGTATTCCATGAGAACTATAGAGAGGCTATTGAACTTGGTTGAAAATGAAAATGCAACTAAGGTCTTGGATATTACTACAATCGTTTTAAAAATATCCACTTGTTCAACAATAGAAATAAATACAGGTGCATTCTCGCATTTCGTTGTCAATAAATTTGATCTCTAGAGATCAAATTTGGGCCATTGCATTCCTTTTTCGTGATTTTTACACTATTGTCAGTATAGCCACTGTGTTCTTAGAGACGAGAACCTTTAGTGCTCAAGCCTCGAATGCAGTGCGGGTTGATAAATAGATCATCTGTCGTATGGATCGATGTCTTATGCACTTGTGTTTATTTTAATGTCTTTATAGATGACTCGCTTTGAGACGGTAGCACTATGAAAAACATTAAAATAAGATCTGAAACGATTAACCCCTTTGTAATATGAAAAAATAGATAGGGAATGTCTTTAAGCCTTTTAATTGGGCTTAAAGCAAATAAACCGCAAAAAAAGGATGAAATAGAAAATGATTGTTATTGTAGACGGTGTACGTACAGCAATGGGTGGTTTTCAAGGTTCACTGGCGAGCTGTACCGCACCTGAACTTGGTGCGGTGACAATTAAAGAAGTGTTAAACCGTTCTGGCTTACAGCCGACCGATGTGGATGAAGTGATCTTTGGTTGTGTACTTCCAGCAGGTTTAAGACAAGGCCCTGCACGTCAAGCAATGCGTATGGCGGGTCTACCTGACTCAACGGGTGCAACAACCATCAATAAAATTTGTGGCTCTGGTATGAAAGCCGTCATGCAAGCGGCTGATGCGATTAAAGCGGGTTCAGCTGAGATTGTGGTGGCCGGTGGTATGGAGTCGATGTCAAATGCGCCGTACTTACTTGAAAAAGCACGCGCGGGTTACCGTATGGGGCATGGTAAAACAACCGATCACATGTTCCAAGAAGGTTTAGAGGATGCTGAAACAGGTCTGTCGATGGGTGTACTTGCTCAAGAAATGGCAGATAAAAAAGGCTATACCCGTGAGCAGCAAGATCAGTATGCCATTGGTTCTTTAAATAAAGCCATTGCTGCGATTCAAGGTGGTTTCTTTAAGGATGAAATCGTGCCTGTGACGGTAAGTAGCCGTAAAGGCGATGTTGTGGTTGATCAGGATGAACAGCCGCTCAATGCCAAAGTGGATAAAATTCCAACTTTACGTCCGGCATTTAAAAAAGACGGCACGATTACCGCGGCAAATTCGAGTTCTATTTCGGATGGTGCTTCGGCATTGGTTGTAACTTCATCCGAAGTTGCTGACGCACGTGGTCTTAAGCCATTGGCAAAAGTTGTGGCTTATGCAAGTAATTCCCAGCATCCATCTGAGTTCACCATTGCCCCTGTAGGTGCCATTGAGAAAGTTTTAGCCAAAGCAGGCTGGTCTGCGGGTGATGTAGATCTGTGGGAAGTCAATGAAGCATTTGCGATGGTCACAATGCTTGCCATTGATGGTTTTCATTTAGACCCGGCTAAAGTCAATGTGAATGGTGGCGCTTGTGCACTTGGTCATCCATTGGGTTCATCTGGTTCACGTATTATCGTGACTTTACTGCATGCCTTGAAACGTACTGGTGGGAAAAAGGGCGTAGCCGCTTTATGTATTGGTGGTGGTGAGGCGACGGCTATTGCCGTCGAGCTGCTGGACTAAAGCTGTAATATCCTTACTGTGGCTACTGAAAAAATGATTTAAATAGCTATAATTCGGCATGGTTGATTTCATCAAAGGTTCGATTGATTCGAGCCTTTTTTTGTTATGTAAAATACATGCAGATCATGCGACATAAATTTTCAGGGAAAGCATCGATTGTTCAGTACAGCTAAAGGTATAATTAATGTACTTATATTGCTGAAACGTCTGATATTAGACCTAGATGCCTGTAAAAGTAAGTTTTGAGCATTGGATCATCGCTATAATGGGTAGATGATGGATCGTCTACCATCACATACATATAAGGAACATTTTTTTCGTGTTTGAACTGGACTGTAAATTACTCAGTATCTTTTTTTACGTTTATAAGTTTAAAAGTGTGTCACTGGCGGCTGATCATTTAGAAATGAGTCAACCGACGGTGAGTAACATTCTGAATAAAATTCGCCAACATTATAATGATCCGCTATTTTTGCGGATTGGCAATGAAATGGTGCCAACTGAGCTGTCGAAACAGTTATTTCCATTGGTCAGTGAGGCTTTAAACAAGGTTGAAATCATCAATAACTTTACGATTGATTTTGACCAAGCCACTTCGCAGCAACAGTTTAGTTTGGCCATGACCGATGTTTCGCATTTGGTGTTATTGCCGAAAATTTCGCAATACTTAAAGAAACATGCGCCTCATATTCGTTTGAATATCCGTCCGATCACCTCTGAAACCAGTTATCAAATGGCAAATGGTGAGATTGATTTGGCGCTGGGTTTTTTACCTCAACTGGAAAATGGCTTTTATCAACAGCAACTGTTCGAGCAGTATTATGTGGTGATTGCTGCCAAAGATCATCCGCGTTTGACAGGTGACAGTATCAGCACAGCGCAGTACTTGGCTGAGTCACATATCGATATTGATGCGGGCATGGGACATTATCATATTGAAAATGAACTGCTTAATTTAGAACTAAAACGTGACATTTTAATGCGTTTACCGAGCTATCTAGGCGTCGGCTTGGTGGTACAAGAAACCGATGCAATTGCGACAGTCCCGTATTATTTAAGTGAAGTGCTGCTTTCACGTGGCAATTTAAAGATCTTCAATGCGCCAATTGCCTTCCCAAGTTATGGGGTGAAACAGTATTGGCATATGTCTTGTCATCACAAAACCAGTCATCAGTGGCTGCGTCACATGTTCCATGAAATTTTAATGAAGTAATTCTTAAAATTTGATGCTTTTTAGTGCGCATAGCGAAAATATGCGTGCTTGAAATCTAAAGTGCCCATTTATTGCTCATAAATAGTATTACGAAGTTTAAAAATCGTAATACTAAATTGGCACAGCCTTTGCATCGTCTAATCTGAAAGAGTGATCTAGGGTTCCGATACATATCTATTTTATGTATGTCTGCGACCGAGAGTTCACGGTTCGAAAGAGCTACACGGAGGGATAAAAGCCCGGGAGGTAAACAGTTACGATTTAGGCAGAGGCGCATGAGCACAATAACTTATCACGACGATAACGCACTATGGACTGAACTTTTACCGGGTGGGCACCACTGGTCTGGGCGTATTCAACGCGGCACAGTCTTACAGTTTAAAGCCTTGGGGGCACAAGCCAACGTTTCTCTTTTCTGTGTCAGCAGCGAAGACAAGCTCGAACGTTTTAATATGCCAGATAGCCTAAAGGCACAGCATACGGCATTTCTAAGTACAGGGCATGTGTTGTATTCAGACTTAGGTCGGGTTATGGCTTCAATCATTCAAGACGAACATGGTTGGAATGATTCCTTGTGTGGTCCAAGTCGTACAGAACAAATTCAAAAACAATTTGGCACTCAAACCTTTCAAGATGCACGAAATGAGATGTATCGGAGTGGACGCGACAGCCTGTTACTTGAAATGACCAAGTTCTCATTAGGTCAAGCCGATCTGTCAGCTACGGTTAACCTATTCTCTAAAGTTCGCCCTGATGATGCAGGCAACTTATCTTATGTTGATACTGACAATACCCATCAAACTATTGAACTGCGTTTTGAGATGGACTGTCTGGTGTTCCTATCTGCCGCGCCACATGGTTTAAGCCAAGCAGCAAAGTATCAGCCAGCCGATATTCAAATGCGCTTATTCAAAGCCTCCGCTTTAGCAGTACACGATGTCTGTCGTGATTCATGCCCACAAAACCAACGCGGTTTTCAAAACAACGCACGTTATTACGCATTTGATGCTGCTTAACCCCGAGGAGAATACGCATGACCAGTTTACAAGCATTTGATAAAACCGTTTTAAATGAAGTCTGTCCAGCGGGTGAGGCATGGATGTGTGAAGTCCAGAAAGGGCAATATTTCCGTATTATTGACCTCGAAGGCAACCAAGCAGTCGATACTTTATTGATTTCTGCGAGCAATCCTGAAGAACGTTACAGCGCAACCGATACTCTAGCCATTAATCAGCAGATTTATCTAGAAAAAGGCACAGCTCTATATACCAACTATGGCAACAAAATCGCCACGATCCATGATGATAACTGTGGTCGCCATGACACCTTAGGCGGTGCTTGTTCATGTGAGAGTAACACCGTACGTTATGCACACGACACATTTCCGATGCACAGTTGCCGTAATAACTTTATGACAGCTTTAGCTTTGCACCCTATCGCAAAAAAGCATGGACTAAATGTCCGTCATATTGGGCCGAATATTAACTTCTTTATGAATGTACCCGTGAGTAGTGATGGGCATCTCAAGTTTGATGATGGAATATCGGCGCCGGGTAAATATGTTGAAATTCAAGCAGAGATGGATCTCATCGTGCTGATTTCTAACTGCCCACAACTGAACAACCCCTGTAATGCCTATAACCCGACTAAAATTCAACTGATTGTACGTGAAGGCAAGGAGTAATCAGCATGTTTAAAAAAGTTCTCATTGCCAACCGTGGTGCAATTGCCTGCCGAGTAATTCGGACATTAAAAAATTTAGGCATTCAGTCTGTTGCGGTGTATTCAGAAGCAGATCGTGATTCCTTACATGTGACTTTGGCTGATGAAGCGGTATTTATTGGTGATAGTCCAGCCAGTCAAAGTTATTTAAATATTGAAAAAATTTTACAGGTCGCGAAAGAAGCAGGTGCTGAGGCCATTCACCCTGGTTATGGCTTCTTGTCTGAAAATGCGGAGTTTTGTGATTTGTGTGAGTCACAGGGCATTGTGTTTCTAGGGCCGAATTCTGCGCAAATGCGTAGTTTTGGCTTAAAGCATACTGCGCGTGAACTAGCCATTCAGGCGAACGTGCCATTGTTGCCGGGGAGCCAACTTTTAGCAGATGAAGCGGAAGCACTGGTAGAGGCGAATCGTATCGGTTATCCCGTGATGCTGAAAAGTACCGCAGGTGGTGGCGGTATTGGTATGCGTTTGGTGTGGAATGAAGCAGAGCTTAAAGATGCTTATGCAACGGTATCTTATTTGGCACAAGCGAACTTTAAAGATGCAGGTTTGTATTTAGAAAAGTTTGTGGAAAATGCGCGTCATATTGAAGTCCAAATCTTTGGGGATGGTAAAGGTTTGGTTCTGGCTTTGGGAGAGCGGGACTGTTCAGTACAGCGCCGTAACCAAAAGGTAATCGAGGAAACTCCTGCACCACATTTAAATGATGAACAACGTGCTTATATTCAAGCTGTTGCCGTTGAGTTGATGCAGTCAGTGAATTACCGTTCGGCAGGTACGGTTGAATTTGTGATGGATACTGACACCCAGCAATTCTACTTCTTGGAGGTGAATACACGTCTACAAGTTGAACATGGCGTGACTGAACAAGTGTTTGGTGTAGACCTTGTGGAATGGATGGTCACTTTAGGTAGCGGTGATTGGACTGCGCCAACAGATACACTTGCACCTAAAGGCCATTCGATCCAAGTCCGTTTATATGCTGAAGATCCAATTAAGAACTTTCAACCCAGTGCTGGCTTACTGACCTATGTCGACTTTGACCCGCAGGCCCGCAATGAAACATGGGTAGAAACAGGTTCAAACGTGTCTTCCTTTTATGATCCAATGATTGCCAAAATCATTGTGACCTGTGAGAACCGTGAAAGTGCAATTCAGGCCATGAGCGATACTTTGGCAAACACCTCAGTGGCAGGAATTGAAACCAATCTTGAGTATTTACAAAATATTATTGACTGTGAAGTGTTTAAAGCAGGGACACAGACTACACGTTTCTTAAATACTTTTGAGTGGAAAACCCAAAAAGTTGAGGTATTACAGTCCGGTATTCAAACGTCAATACAAGATGTCAATGGTCGTTTGGGTTACTGGGATGTTGGAGTGCCACCATCGGGTGCGATTGATCCACTATCGTTAAATGTTGCTAATCAACTATTGGGGAATCCATTTAATACCGCAGGGCTCGAATGTACATTACAAGGCCCAACTTTAAAGTTTCACTGTGATAGCCAAATCGTGATTACGGGTGGCGACATGCTTGCGACATTGGATGGTGTCGACGTTGCTATGTGGCAGACCCTTAATGTTAAAAAAGGGCAAATTCTTAAAACAGGTAAAATCACCACAGGTTGTCGCAGTTATATTGGTATTAAAGGTGGGTTGAGTGTACCTACCTACTTAGGCTCACAAGCAACTTTTACTTTAGGTCAGTTTGGTGGTCATGCAGGACGCAATTTACTCATTGGAGATATGTTGCCTATTACGGCTTATAGCTCGGTAGAAACTGTTGCACTCAGTGCAGCACAGGTGCCAAGCTTTAGCCACACTTGGAACATTGCAGTGATGTACGGACCGCATGGAGCGCCTGACTTTTTCACCAAACGAGATATTGTGCGCTTCTTTGAGCAAGAATTTGAAATTCATTTTAACTCAAGTCGTACAGGCATTCGTTTAGTCGGTGAAAAACCTGAATGGGCACGTACCGATGGTGGTGAGGCAGGACTACATCCTTCGAATATTCATGATAATGCTTATGCCATTGGCGCGATTGACTTCACTGGAGATATGCCAATTATTTTAGGACCTGATGGTCCAAGCTTGGGCGGTTTCGTTTGCCCAGCGGTGGTGGTTAGCTCAGAACTATGGAAAATTGGTCAGCTTAAAGCGGGGGATAAAGTTAAATTTATCCCAATTTCTTATGATCAAGCGCAAGTATTGAATCAAAAATATAGCGCAGCGTTAACAGCGGATACGACTGAAAATGTAGAATTTTCTCCAAGCTTTCATGCTGAAATGGAGACCTTATCAGATGCCGTTTTATCGACATTAAAAGGTGAGAACGCTAGACCTGATGTAAGCTATCGTCCCGCAGGTAATAGTTATCTGTTGGTTGAATATGGAGAGTTGGTTTTAGACCTTAATTTACGCTTCCGTATTCATGCTTTAATGCAATGGGTTAAAGACCAAAGTATCGAAGGGATTATAGACTTAACACCAGGTATTCGTTCGCTGCAAATTCATTTTGATTCATTGGTGCAAGATCAAAAACATTTATTATGCCTTTTACAGCAAGCAGAAAGTGAATTGCCTGATGTGACTGCAATGGAAGTTCCGTCGCGCACAGTCTATTTGCCTTTGGCTTGGGAGGACTCACAAACTCAGTTGGCGACTGAACGTTATATGCAAACAGTCCGTCCAGATGCGCCGTGGTGTCCTGACAATATTGAGTTTATTCGTCGTATCAATGGTCTAGACTCAAAGCAAGCGGTGAAGGATATCGTATTCAGCACCAATTATTTGGTGATGGGTTTGGGGGATGTGTATTTGGGTGCACCTGTGGCAACGCCGTTGGACCCACGTCATCGTTTAGTAACTACCAAATATAATCCTGCACGCACTTGGACGCCTGAAAATGCAGTCGGTATTGGTGGCGCATATATGTGTGTCTATGGTATGGAAGGCCCGGGCGGTTATCAGTTTGTTGGACTTACAACCCAAATGTGGAGTCGTTACCGCAAAAACCCCGACTTTGAACAGGATAAGCCATGGCTACTGCGCTTCTTTGATCAAATTAAATTTTACGAAGTGTCTGAAACAGAACTGATGCAAATGCGGGAAGACTTTAAAGCGGGGCGCTTAAAGCTTCGTATAGAAGATGGGGTTTTAAATCTAAAAGAATACAATGACTTCCTCATTGAAAATGCAGCCTCCATTTCAAGTTTTAAAGCGGTACAGCAAACGAACTTTGAATATGAACGCCGTCGTTGGCATGAGGCAGGTTTGGCTGAACATGTTTCTGAAAGTCTAGATGCGGTGTTAGACGACAGTGAAATTCAAATTCCTGAAGGTGGTTGTGTAGTCGAGTCGCACATGCCAGGTTCTATTTGGAAAATTGAATGTACCTCTGGAGACATTGTGGAAGAAGGGGCAACTTTGGCCGTGATTGAAGCCATGAAAATTGAAATTCCCATTATTGCACCTGAGCGGATGAAGGTTGAAACCATTACCATTGAAAAAGGGCAAACGGTAAAAACAGGTCAGGTGCTGTTTACACTGGCACCTGTAGCCTAAACTCAAATATCAAGAAATACAAAAAAGACTGCTTAAGCGGTCTTTTTTCGATTCTGAAAGGAGAATTTATCTAGTACTGACAATAAATCGTTTTGTTAAATTAAGATTGCAACCCATAACAAAAAATAGATTGTTATGAAATGGTTATAAAATGATGTTTTGAATCAAAATATGCTAATTTAGTGAGACGCTTAAAAAACATTATGGCTTGTATGAAAAAAACATTACTCGGCATGTTATTCATGTTAACTTCATCAGTGCTTATGGCAAATACGCCAAGTCAGGCTGAGGATACTCAAGCATCAAATCAAAATAATATTCGTGTAACGACACGCCCTGAAATTGTGGGCTTATGGGGAATGGAAATTCCAAATAATCGTAAATGCGTTGAATACTATAATTTTAAAAGTAATAGTGATGTTGTGATTAAAAGTGGGGAAGAATGGTCTACGGGAATTTATGATTACCAGCCATCAACCGACAAAAATGTGCAATTACCTGCTTTGATTTTACAAGTCAAATTTGATAATAACCAAGTGGATTGTTCTGGGTCTCAAGAAGATCAGACTGGTGAAATGTCTCAGTATTTTGTGAAATGGCAAAGTCCATCGACCATTAATTTTTGTGCCAATGATAAAGCACAACAATGCTTTGCAACGCTACGTCGTGTACTGCCTTAATTAATTCTTTTATAAATAAAAAACCGCGATAAATCGCGGTTTTTTATTTAAGGATCAAGACAATTATTTATCTTGATGACCTTCAATTTGCTTTAACAAATGCTTTTCAAGGTAGTGAATATCCATTGCTTGTTCACAGAATTTTTCATCTTGAAGAATCAAATCTTTATGCAATGGAATATTGGTTTTAATACCGGTCAGAATCATTTCATCAAGCGCTTGACGCATGCGAGCAAGTGATGTTTTACGATCCTTACCGTGTGCAATCAGCTTTGCAATCATCGAGTCATAGTATGGCGGAATGCTATAGCCTTGATAGATATGTGAATCAAGACGAATACCTGCACCACCTGGCACATAAAAATTCTCAATTTTACCCGGTGAAGGTAAGAAGGTCGTTGGATCTTCAGCATTAATACGGCATTCAATCGCATGGCCTTTGACTTCAACTTGATCTTGTTCAATTTCAAGACCTAAGCCACCAGCAATGCGGAGCTGTTGTTCAATAATGTCGATACCTGTCACCATTTCAGTTACAGGGTGCTCAACTTGAACACGCGTATTCATCTCAATAAAGAAGAATTCACCATCTTCAAACAAGAACTCGAATGTACCTGCACCGCGGTATTGCATTAATTTACAAGCATTTACGCAAGCTTCTAAAATGTCAGCACGTGCTTGTTCAGGTAAATTTGGCGCTGGCGCTTCTTCTAACACTTTCTGATGGCGACGCTGTAAAGAGCAGTCACGGTCATAAAGGTGAATCGCGTGGCCATTACCGTCAGCAAGAACTTGAACTTCAACGTGACGAGGTTTTTGTAGGAAACGCTCCATATACACTGTGTCATCGCCAAACCACATTTCAGCATCACGCTGTGCGGCTTGAACAGATTCAAGCAGGGTGTCGACACGTTCTACAATACGCATACCACGACCACCACCACCAGAAGCAGCTTTCACGATCAATGGAAAACCAATTTCTTTAGCTTCAGCCAGTGCATTTTGCGGTGTAACCGCATTTGCAGAACCCGGTACGGTTGGAACACCTGCTTTACGCATTGCAGTAATCGCAGAAACTTTGTTACCCATCAAACGAATATGTTCAGGGCGTGGTCCAATAAAAATAAAACCTGAGTTTTCTACAATTTCAGCAAATTCAGCATTTTCTGATAAGAAGCCATAACCTGGGTGAATGGCATCTGCACCTGAAATTTCAGCTGCTGTAATAATGGCAGGAATGTTCAAGTAGCTTTCACTGCTCGCACCCGGTCCAATACATACTGCTTCGTCTACAAAACGTAGGTGCATTAAGTCTTTGTCGGCATCTGAATAGATCCCTACAGTCTTAATCCCTAAAGTTTTGCAGGCACGGGTGATGCGCAGGGCAATTTCACCACGGTTTGCAATTAAAACTTTTTGCAACATTATAAGTCCCCGTCTATTACGCGCGGTAGCGGAATAATGGTTGACCGAATTGGATCACTTCGCCGTTTTTCACTAAAATTTCTTCAACTACACCGCTTTGCGTTGCTTCAATCGGGTTCATGATTTTCATTGCTTCGATAATACCAAGTGTTTCACCAGCAGTGATTGTTTGACCGACTTTAACAAATGGCGCTTCACCTGGGCTTGGAGCCGCGTAGAACACACCAACCATTGGAGAAGTTTCTACAGCACCACGTGGTGCTTTAGCCGCTGGAGCTTGAGCAACAGGAGCTGCCATAGCAACAGGAGCACCAGCTGCAACAACTGGACTACGACGAGTCAGTGCAATCGATTGATCGCCTTCTTTAACTTCAATCGCTTGTAAGTCAGATTCAATCATCAGGTCGATGAGTTTCTTGATTTTACGAATATCCATGTGACAGTATTCCTAATTATGATTGCGTAGAGGGTTGAATTTTAGTGAGAGCGTAATTGAGCGCAGCGCTATAACCTTGAGTACCTAAGCCACAAATAACGCCAACGGCTTTATCTGATAAATATGAATGATGTCTAAACGCTTCGCGCGCATGAACATTCGATAAATGAACTTCAATAAATGGGATGGCTACACCAAGCAGGGCATCACGTAGAGCAACAGAGGTATGCGTGAGTGCAGCTGGATTAATAATAATAAATTGGACGCCATCAGCTTGGGCTTGATGAATACGGTCGACAATGGCACCTTCCCAATTACTTTGGAAAGTGTCGAGAGAAATTGAAGCATTTTCAGCTTGTGCAATGAGTTGCTGATTGATGTCGTTCAGCGTTAGAGAACCATAGACTTCTGGTTCGCGCTTTCCTAGCAAATTTAGATTCGGTCCATGAATAACCAAAATGGTCGAACTCATTTAGCTTGCTCCATTTATAAATTGCAATAAATCTTTGCAAGATGGCTGCAAAGTTTGCGTATTATGGCATAAAGTTCTACATTTTTTTTATAGTTTGTTTGAATTGACGTAGATGCTTAGTGCCAAACTTCGGCAATATAATGTAAATTTTGCAAGGAATTGGCAATGTTAAAAGATTACAAATTTTCGGATTATTACTCTTTTTTACATTGTAAGCCAAATTGACCAAAAGCAGCAGATTTGTTTCCGTTTTGTGCCACAGGTGCAACTCGAGTCCTGAAAAGAGGTCAACTCAGACTTCTTAGTCGGTAGCTCACTCTACATGAGATCTAGATCATTTCTTATATGGCTAAACTGTATATCAAAATAAAGCTGAAGTTTGATATGGTTTGTATCTGTACATGATCTGATCAATTTATTCCAGCTCTTTTGGTTGGCTTGACGACCATGATCAATTCAGTTGCTAAGCTTTATTGGATCAATACTGAACTTGAAAAATATCACTTTCATTAATTAAAACATCAACTTGTTACGTTAAAATGTAGATGGACGTTTTTGTCTGTTGTTAACGTTTATCTAGCTGATGCCATGATCTTTTAGAAAAAACTGAAAAACTTGAAATAGTAAGTGGACAATTAAGGTTTCTAACGGTGTTTTTCAGCATCCTCTTGGTTGAGAAATTTTGCCGTTAAATAAGCAAAAGACTGTAGAAAAATTGCTGAGTAGCAGAATGTATTGAAAAAATATCCTCCTATTGCGTATGGAATTTTACTATGCAAGAAAATTTATAAAAGAAAACGATTGGCTATTTTGCTCATTTTAGCTGTGTAGATTCGGCTTTACATGATGGGATCTAGTGAGTTTAGGATTGGCAATAAGTGAAATTCTGAAGATATGATTTTGAAACCATAATAATTTCAGTTTGTTTTATATACAATTTTTGAGTTTTGATGATTTTAAGAGGAAAAATAGAATGAGCCAAAGCCAGCATATTTCTAATGCTGAGTTTTACGCATTCCTATCTCTTTCTTTAAATAGGTAAGAAAAAAAACAGCCCATGTTGGGCTGTTATTGGATCAGATCTAGAGCATTAAGCAATAAAGTCTAAGATGGCCTGAGTGAAGGCTTTGGGCTGTTCGATATTTGAAATATGAGAGGCATCGATTTCAAATAGGGCACTACTTCGGATGTGATTCACCATGTACTGTGCATCTGAGACTGTTGTTACGGGGTCTTTACGCCCAGCAATCACAAGTAAAGGGACGTGAATACTTTCGAGTTTTTCACGTAAATCCGCTTTAGCCAAAGCTTCACAGCAACTCGCATAACCTTCTGGGCTGCCAGCACCTAAGTCGTTTGAAAGCGCTGCTACAGTTGCTGCGTTGCTTTGGATAAAGGGTTCGGTAAACCAACGACTCGCAGCCGTTGATGCAATTGGTTCTAAACCTTGGGTACGTACTAACGACGCGCGATCATTCCATGCTTGTTCATTGCCAATTTTGGCTGAGGTATTACATACAATGGCACGGTGAAAACGTTCAGGTTTATGAATAACTAACCACTGACCTGTAAGTCCGCCCATTGAGATACCGCAAAAAATGGCTTTCTCAATGTTTAAATGGTCCAATAAATGTATCAGGTCTAGACCAAGTTGTTCAATATCATAAGGCCCTTGAGGTGCGGAAGACTGGCCATGCCCGCGAGTGTCATAGCAAATCACAAAATAGTTTTTCTGGAAAAAAGTAATTTGTGGTTTCCACATGTTGAAGTTTGTGCCTAGCGAGTTTGAAAAAACGATCGCAGGATTTTTTGGGTCACCAAAGGTCTGATAGTGAATTTCGGCATTGTTTGAAGTAAACCTTGGCATATGCTTTTCCTTAATTCATTAAAAATTTTGAGTGTTTCCACTGTTGTTATCAACAAAAAGTGTTATGAGCAGAAACACCACGTCAGATCATAAGAAGGGTTAAACCCGCTGAATAATCATTGCAATGCCTTGACCGACACCAATACACATGGAACATAGCGCATAGGTGCCACCCGTTTGTTCTAACTGGTTTAAAGCTGTGGTGACTAAACGTGCACCCGATGCACCGAGTGGATGACCAATCGCAATCGCACCACCATTCGGATTCACTTGGGTGCTGTCATCTGCCAGACCGAGATCACGGGTAACAGCCAGTGCCTGTGCTGCAAAGGCTTCATTCAGCTCAATCACATCTATCTGCTCTAATGTCAGATTGGCTTGTTTGAGTAACTTTTTGATGGCAGGTGCTGGTGCAAAGCCCATAATGCGTGGTTCTATACCCACTGCTGTTGAAGCAATAATTTTGGCACGCGGTTTAAGTTGGTACTGTTCAACCGCTTGTTCCGAAGCAATCAGTACAGCAGCCGCACCGTCATTGATGCCTGATGCATTCCCCGCAGTGACAGTGCCTTCTGCTGTCACAACTGGCTTCAGTTTTGCCAAACCTTCTAGTGTGGTCGATGCACGTGGATGTTCATCGGTGTCGATCACAATCGGATCACCCTTACGCTGTGGAATATTCACAGGGATGATTTCATGTGTAAAAAAGCCTTGAGCTTGCGCGGTTGCGGTGCGCTGTTGACTCGCCAAGGCAAACTGGTCTTGATCTGCGCGATCAATATTAAATTGTTGTGCCACGTTTTCTGCGGTTTGCGGCATGGTGTCTACATCATACATCGCTTTGAGCTTAGGATTAATAAAACGCCAGCCCATAGTGGTGTCTTCAATCTTTTGACTACGGCCATAAGCTGTTTCTGATTTGCCCATGACAAAAGGTGCACGCGACATACTTTCGACGCCACCTGCGATGATTAAGTCGGCTTCACCAGCTTTAATGGCACGAGCTGCCATCGCAATCGCATCCAAAGATGAACCACATAAACGATTCACAGTCGTGGCAGGAACTTCAACGGGTAAACCTGCAAGCAGTGCTGACATACGACCGACATTCCGGTTGTCTTCACCGGCTTGGTTGGCGCAGCCATAGATCACATCATCCACCTGTTTCCAATCTACACTGGGATTACGTTGCATCAGGGCTTGAATTGGGAATGCACCCAAGTCATCGGCACGGACTGGGGCTAAACCTCCAGCATAACGGCCGAATGGGGTACGGATAGCATCGATGATATAAGCATTTTTCATTTAAATTTTGTCCTTTATCTAAAATCCCTCCTGAGGAACAACGTTCCGCAAGTCCCTTTGATAAAGGGAGAAGTTGCCCTCTTTGAAAAGAGGGGTTAGGGGAGATTTATTATCCTTGTGTCGCATCCACTAAAGTTGCACCCGTCATTGCCTGCAATTCTGCAAAGCTTAGACCGTCGACTTTCTCAAGCACTTTTAAACCTTCAGTGGTGACATCAATCACACATAGATCGGTGTAAATACGATCGACACACTTCAAACCTGTTGCTGGGTAGCTCAGTTCAGCCACGATCTTTGGTTCACCTTGTTTGGTGACATGATCCGTGGTGATAAACACTTTCTTAGCACCGACGGCTAAGTCCATCGCACCACCGACAGCAGGAATCGCATCTGGTGCACCAGTATGCCAATTGGCCAAGTCACCATTGGCTGCCACTTGGAAGGCACCCAAGACTGCGATATCTAAGTGACCGCCACGCATCATGGCAAAAGAATCCCCATGATGGAAAAAGCTACCGCCTTGCAGCATGGTCACATATTCTTTACCTGCGTTGATTAGTTCTGGGTCTTCTTGACCTTTTTCAGGCGGTGGACCAAAAGCCAATAAGCCATTTTCAGAATGTAAGAACACGTCTTTGTTACTTGGTAGGTAACTGGCAATCTTGGTCGGTAAGCCAATCCCAAGATTGACATAAGCACCATCTGGAATATCTTGTGCCACACGTTCAGCAATCTGGTTGCGGCTGAGTTTTTGATAGCTCATGATGTTCTCCCGATTACACAGCAACAGGTTCAGGTTGGACCTGCACCACGTGTTGAACAAAAATACCTGCGGTGATGATGTGTTCAGGGTCTAATTCACCCAGTTCTACCACTTCAGACACTTGGGCAATGGTTACACCTGCCGCCATAGCCATAATCGGGCCGAAGTTACGTGCCGACTTGCGGTAGACCAAGTTACCCCAACGGTCGCCTTGTTGGGCTTTAATCAAAGCAAAGTCAGCTTTGATTGGATATTCCAGTACATAATCTTTACCGTCGATGTGACGGGTTTCTTTGCCTTCGGCCAATAAGGTGCCATAACCTGTTGGGGTAAAGACTGCGCCCAACCCCATGCCTGCGGCTTGAATACGACAGGCCAAGTTGCCTTGTGGTACCAGTTCCAATTCGATTTTGCCTGCACGATAGAGTTCATCGAAGACCCAAGAGTCGGACTGACGCGGAAACGAACATATGACTTTTTTCACAGCACCTGCTTTGAGGAGCTTGGCTAAACCATAGTCGCCATTACCAGCATTGTTGCTGACAATCGTGAGGTCTTTAATGCCGAGTTGAATTAAGCCATCGATCAGTTCAGCAGGTTGTCCTGCTGTACCAAAACCACCAATCATGATGGTTGAGCCATCCTTTATTTGTGAAAGTGCTTCTGTTAAAGAAGCTGAACTTTTATCAATCATAATATTGTCCTAGGCACAGCGTACCTATTAACTTTTAGAACTTGGATTGGAGCTTGGAGTTGAAGCTAAAGCTGAAATTTCAGGACTACGTTTGGTTAAAATCAGATGCGCAGTTAAACCAATAACGATGCCCCAAAAAACGGAACTTAGACCCAAAAAGTGCATACCTGAAGCTGTAGCTAAAAAAGTAATGAGGGCAGAATCTCGTTGAGATTCATCTTTCATGGCTACAGCAATATTGGTTGAAATTGCACCCAATAAGGCCAAGCCAGCCAAAGCGGCAACAAGCTCTTTTGGTAGCAAGCTGAAGAGCAGAACGATACTGCCTGCGAACAAACCACCTAAAATATAGAAAATGCCGTTAGCTACACCTGCGATATAGCGTTTTTCTTTTAACTCATGTGCATCTTTGCCCATGCACAGTGCAGCCGTAATTGACGCTAAAACAATGGTGATACCGCCGACGCATGCAACAGCTAAAGAAGCAATACTGGTGGTGGTAATAATCGGCTTGGCAGGCATGTCATAACCACTCAGCTTCATAATGGCCATGCCCGGTAAAAACTGTCCCGTCAGACTGACTAAAATCAAAGGCAGGGCAAGGTTTAAGGTGGAGTGCCAAGTCCATTCAGGGCTAATGAACTGAGGAATAGCAAGTTGGAAATCTAAACTCACCGCATTCATTTCACCAAGCCCAAAGCTCAAGGCCACACCTGAAAGCAGTACCCAAAGCATGCTATAGCGTGGTGAAATTCGTTTTGCGACTAAAAAGACAAACAGCATGCTAAACACAATAATCGGCATACTGTTAGTGGCACTAAATAGACCTAAACCAAACTGAAATAGAATACCTGCCATCATCCCAGCGGCTACTGACTGCGGAATCCATTTCAATAATTTATCAAAGTAACCACTGATCCCGATCAGAAAAATCACCACTGCCGAGGTGATATAAGCGGCTACAGCTTCATTCAGACTAATATTCGGGAACAGGGTGACCAATAAAGCCGTACCCGGCGCAGACCATGCGGTAATTACAGGGACTTTAAACTTAATGGAAAGGAAGATCCCTGCCACGGCTGCCCCAATAGAAATACCCCAAATCCATGAAATCATCATGGTCGGGGAAACCTGAGCTTGCTGCGCAGCCTGAAAAAAGATAATGAGTGGTCCTGAATAGGAAATCAGCACCGCCAAAAATCCTGCGACAGTGGCTGAAATAGACCAATCTTCTTTCAAAGTTTTAAACAGGGTAGCCATTCATTTGCCTCCATGCAGACATGATCCTGTATATAAAAGTAATGTAACGATCAATTAGCCTTGATCGCCACCGCCGACAGGAACAACTGTACCTGTCATATATGACGAATCATCTGAAGCAAGGAATACAATCGCATTCACTTGTTCCTGAATCGTGCCATAACGGTTCATAAAACTACGATCAATAGTTTGATCGACCACTTGTTGCATCCACAGTTTTTCATTTTCAGACAGTGGATTTGCATTACGTGGCACTTTACGCGGCGGTGCTTCGGTTCCACCTGTCGCAACTGCATTCACTCGGACCCCATCTTTGGCATGCTCAAAAGCAAGTGATGCAGTAAGGGCATTAACCCCACCTTTGGAGGCCGAATAGGGCACACGGTTAATGCCACGAGTCGCTATAGAAGACACATTTACAATCGTACCTTTCTGATTTTTAATCATTTCAGGTAAAACAGCACGACAACACCACAGCGTTGGAAATAATGAGCGATTGACTTCTTTGATGATTTCTTCTTCAGAAAACTCTTCAAAAGGTTTCATCCAAATTGCACCGCCGACGTTGTTGATGAGCACATCGACACGGCCATAGACTTCAAGTGCTTTGTCTACAACACTTTGAGCACCTGCGAAGGTTTCAAGGTTGGCTTTGACTGTTATTGCATCGCCTTGATGTGCTTCAATTTCTGCTAATGTTTCATCGACATAGTCAGATAAGTCGGCTAAGACAACTTGCGCACCTTCATCAGCCACTTGGAGTGCAACACCGCGACCAATGCCTTGAGCGGCACCAGTCACAATCACTACTTTGTTTAAAAATCTTTGACGATCAGACATGATAAGTGGCCCCAATCAGTTTGCAGAGAATTTTTCAAACAGGAAGTTTGCAGGTTTTACACCTTCGCTATCTAACCAACCACGAACAGCATCAACCATAGGGACAGGACCACAAAGGTAGACATCAACATCACCGCCATTGAGCCATTCATTGTCAATGTGCCCAGTCACATAACCTTTACGCTCATGCGCAGAGTCTGGACTTGCAACCACAGTACGGTATTCAAACCATGGCAGTTTAGCTTGGAGGGCATTTAGCTGTTCTAAAGCGACTAAGTCGAAGTCATTGGTGACACCAAACACCAAACGAACAGGGTGTTCAGCGCCTTTTTCTTCTAAAATCTGCAGCATAGACATAAAAGGGGCAATACCTGTACCGCCTGCAAGCATGACAACAGGACGCACCACATTGCGCAAATAGAAACTACCAAATGGACCAGTAAAAGTCATTTTGTCGCCCGCTTTGGCAGCACCACTTAAAAAGCTACTCATTTTGCCATTCGGCACATTACGTACCACAAAGCCCGTTAAACGGTTGCCCGGTTTCGAGCTAAATGAATAGGAACGCGTTTCTGTTGTCTCTGGGATACCGACGTTGACATATTGACCCGCTAGGAAATGAATATCAGGTTGACCTTCATCCAACTGAATATCAAAAGTAATGGTCGATTCTGATAAGTTTTCAACAGCGACTAAAGTGCCTTGATACTGATGAATTTCGGTTTTGCAGACTTCAGATGAAGCTTGAATTTGGAATACGGCATCCGAGCTTGGACGGCATTGGCAAGCTAAAATATAGCCTTGTTCCGCTTCTTCTGGAGTTAATGCATCTTCAATGTAGGTTTCTTCAGGCATGTCATAACTTCCTGATTCACAGAAAGCTCGGCACGTTCCACAAGCACCATCACGGCAGTCTAGCGGAATGTTAATTTTTTGGCGGTAAGCGGCATCTGATAAAGACTCACCTTGAGTCACTGTAATAAAACGCGTTACGCCATCTTCAAATTGAAGTGCAACATTGTGGTTTGACATGGCTGAATATCCTTTAAAAACTTTGAAACTTGGAACTCTCAGCCAAAACTCCATTTGGCTGAAAGAATACTAAGGATGTGTGGCTAACTTAGAGGTGATAAACATCAATCACTTGGTTGATGTAATCATTTTTCAGGACCACGTATTTACTTAAAATTTGTGGTTTTTCACCTGAAAAATCGATTTCGTAACGCGACATCCCAAAGTAGCTATAACTGGTTTTGTAGCGGAAGCTCAGCGTATTCCAGTTAAAGCGGACGGTAACTTTATCGCCATCACGTTCAATCACCTCAATGTTGTTTACATTGTGACAAGTACGCGTGTCTGGCATGGTTGCAGAAGAGCGCTCAGTTTTAATGCGGAACACACGGTCTTCTAAGCCTTGGCGATCTGGGTAGTAAATCAGTGAAATTTCAGACTGCGGATCTGTAGTCAGGGTATCGTCGTCATCCCATGCAGGCATCCAAAACGATGCTGAAGGGGCATAACATGCAAGCCAATCGTCCCATTGTTCATCATCTAAAAAACGTGCTTCTTGATACAGGAACTGACTGACTTGTTCGAGGCTAACGGTATTGAGTGTTGTAGGAGCATTCATGCCACTTCTCCTTGTTCATTTGCAGTTTCAACAGCCAGTGCTTTTTCATTGGCTATTGCAATTTTCATCATGTCTAACCAGTGTTGGTGCTGTGCAAGATAGAGGCCTTCATCTTCAGTTTTGACACCTGAAAGTTTTGGTTTTAGACCAATTTCATTGGCAGCATCATCTGGGCCATGAATCCAATGTTTTGAACCGCGGCACATATCATTCCATTCCAGTTCAATGCCTGCGTAGCCCGCTTGGCATGCACGGAATTCTTCTAAATCATCTGGTGTTGCCATGCCTGAGGCATTGAAGAAGTCTTCATATTGGCGAATACGGCGCGTACGTGCTTCCGCGTTTTCACCTACAGGTGCGATACAGTAAATAGTGACTTCAGTTTTATTGACTGAAATTGGGCGAAGTACGCGAATTTGTGAACCGAACTGATCCATCAAATAGACGTTTGGATAAAGACAAAGGTTACGTGAGCGCTCAATCATCCACTTCGACATTGCTTCGCCAAATTTCTCAGAGTATTCGTCGGCTTTCGGGAAGTTTGGACGGTCTTCTGGATTTGCCCATTGTGTCCAAAGCAGCATGTGACCATTGTCAAAACCGTATGAACCACCGCCTTGTTTACCCCAAGCGCCTGCGCTCATGGCACGGATGTTGTCACCCGCTTGTTTTTCTTTACGTTGTTGAGTGGTCGCTGCATAGTTCCAGTGCACCGCAGAAACGTGATAACCATCTGCGCCATTTTCTGCAGTGAGTTTCCAGTTGCCTTCATAGGTGTAGGTAGATGCGCCACGTAAAACTTCAAGACCTTGCTCAGACTGATCCACAATCATGTCAATGATTTTGCTAGTTTCGCCTAAGTATTCTTCTAAAGAGGGAACATCCGGATTTAAGCTACCAAACAAGAAACCTTTGTAGTTGCCGAAACGTGCGACTTTTTTCAGATCATGTGAACCTTCGTGGTTAAAACAATCTGAATAACCTGCGTCTGCTGGATCTTTAACTTTTAAAAGTTTGCCAGAGTTGTTAAATGTCCAACCGTGGAAAGGGCATGTATAGGTTGCTTTATTGCCACGTTTATTACGACAAAGCTGTGCACCACGGTGTGAACAGGCATTGATCATGGCATTGAGTTCACCATTACGGTTACGTGCAATCAGAATCGGCTGACGGCCAATATACGTCGTGTAATAGTCATTGTTATTTGGAATTTGGCTTTCATGTGCCAAGTAAACCCAGTTACCCTCGAAGATATACTTCATTTCTAGGTCAAAAAGGGCTTGATCAGTAAACACTGAACGATGAAGTTTGAATTCGCCTGTTTCAAAGTTGTCGACAAGTAATTCATCGATACGATCGAGATGGCTAGTATTAATAACTGGGATACGTGGCATGTCCGTTCTCCGACTTTCCAAAAGTGAGGAAGTCCCCGAAATGCGACTTTGCAGTGGCTATTTCGGTTCCAAGGGTAATTAAGCGCTAGCGCGACGACGTTCAACTTCAGTTGATGGTGCAGCCGCTTGGTCTTTCACCAGTTCAACATTGAATTGAATGTGTTTGAATGGACCACTTAAACCACGGCGCGCAATTTCAGCTTCATCGGTAATATCGACAGCGGTAGCCACTAAGCCTTCACGTGTTGCAAATGCAAAGTCATCCCACAGGTATTGGTCACCCTCAATGTTAAATTGCGTAGTTAACTTACGGTAGCCTGGTGCAGATACGAAGTAATGTACGTGCGAAGGGCGGTTACCGTGACGGCCTAACTTGTTCAATACAAATTGAGTTGTCCCTTCTGGTGGGCAACCATAACCGACAGGCATCGTGGTGAGAGCAACGTATTTGCCATCTTGGTCACTCATGATTGAACGACGTAGATTGAAGTCTGATTGTGACTTATCGAAGAAAGAGTAGTTGCCTAAGCTATTGGCATGCCACACTTCAACTTTTGCACCTTCAATAATCTGACCATCAGTGTCAGTCACTGTCCCTTCAATAATTAAAGTCGGAATTTTGCCTTCTTCAGAACCATCATCCATACGCGCAAAACCAACCGATTCAGGTGCGCCAGCCACGTATAAAGGACCTTCGATGGTACGTGGTGTTCCGCCTGTAATGCCTGCTTTGGCATCGGCTTCATCTGCACGTAAGTCGAGGTAGTGTTCAAGACCAAGACCAGCCGCAAGTAAACCAAGTTCATTGGCTTGGCCTGCATCCGTAAAGTATTCAAGACCTTTCCAAACTTCAGTTTGGCTCAAATCTAAGTCTTCAATCGCTTGGAATAAGTCACCCAATAGGCGAACCACAATTTGTTGAGTACGGGCGTCTACAGAACCTGTTGCTGTATCCACATTCATTGTTTTGACTAATGCATCAATCTGTTGACGATTCATACTATTGCTCCTTAAGTATGTTTGCTGTGTGGTGGCTAGCTTTATGAATAGGTTGAAAAGCTTAGCTGCCACGTTCCTTGTTATTTTCTTTCACTAGATCATTCATTAGGTTCCAGTGATTAAATTGCATAAAATCTTTTTTCAATTAACGATCATCTTCGCGAATAGACGATGGATGTCGGTTTAAAGGCATCACTTCAATATTCATATACGGGTACAGGGGTAAACCTTGCAAAATGTTGTGTAGCTCTTCATTGCTGTCTACATCAAAAATGCTGATGTTTGAGTACTGACCTGTAATACGCCAAATATGTCGCCATTTGCCTTGAGCTTGTAGCTCTTGCGAATATGCTTTTTCGACTGCTTTAATTTCACTGGCAGTTTCAGCAGGCATATCCAGTGGAATGTTTACATCCATACGTACGTGAAAAAGCATGTATAAATCCTAAACGGTTAAGACGTCGCTTAAGCGCGGCGTAGCTGATCAATCTTGCTTTCATCCAATTCAATACCGAGTCCTTTGCCTTGGGGTAAATGCAAAGCGAAGTCAGTGTATTGAAGTGGGGTTTTTAAAATATCTTGGGTTAACAGCAGTGGGCCGAATAGCTCGGTGCCATAAGCTAAATTTTCAAAGGTCGAGAACAAATGTGCCGAAGCAATCGTGCCGACTGCACCTTCAAGCATGGTTCCGCCATACAAATCTATACCGGCTAAGTTGGCAATCTTCGCCACTTCATGACCTTCGATTAGTCCACCAGACTGAGCCACTTTGACTGCAAAAACAGAGGCCGCATTGGTTTTGGCTAAACGGTAAGCTGAGCTCGGCCCCATAAGCGATTCATCCGCCATGATGGCAAGATCAAAACGTCGCGTTAAACGTTGCATCGCATCAATGTTGTCGATTGCACAGGGCTGTTCAATCAGGTCAACACCACCATTTTGTAGGAGTTGAATACCTTTAATCGCATCTAGCTCAGACCATGCACGGTTCACATCGACACGGATGGAAATGTCTGAACCCAGCGCTTGTTTAATGGCAAGAACGTGTTCAACATCTTCTTCTACACGGCGTGAACCGATTTTAAGTTTGAAAATATTGTGGCGTTTCGCCTCAATCATTTTTCGGCCTTCAGCGATGTCTTTTTCAGTGTCGCCAGATGCCAATACCCAAAGTACAGGTAAGCTGTCACGTAAACGGCCACCCAATACTTCAGAAAGAGGTAAATCTAAACGTTGCGCTTGGATGTCGAGTAGAGCGGTTTGAATTGCACATTTGGCAAAACGGTTACCATTAATATTCTTTTTCAAAGCACGCATGGTTTGTGCGATGTTTTGAGCTTTAAGGGACTTTAATAAAGGTGCAAAATAAGTTTCAATATTGGTCTTAATGCTTTCTGGACTTTCTTCACCGTAGCCCAGTCCACCAATCGTTGTCGCTTCACCCCAACCGACAAAGCCATCTTCAGTGCTGATTTTCACCAAGACAAGCGTTTGCGTTTGCATAGTCGCTACCGCCATTTTGTGTGGGCGAATAGTGGGGATTTCGACGAGTAAGGTTTCTATAGATTTATACATCTTAACTCTGCGCAGCCTTGCGTTGTGTACCTGATTTGATATACCTTAAAAGAATAAATATGAACTGTCGAAGATCAAATTAGCATTTTAATATATCTTAAAGGTATAAATAGTCATGGAATTGAGACACCTCCGCTACTACGTAGCTGTTGTAGAAGAGCAGAGTTTTACCAAAGCTGCTGAAAAATTATTCATTGCACAGCCTCCTTTAAGCCGCCAGATACAAAATCTGGAGGCTGAATTGGGGGTGCAATTATTTGAACGTGGCAGCCGTCCACTCAAGACCACGGAAGCAGGACAATTCTTCTATCAACACGCTGTTAAACTTTTGTCTAATGCCGAAGAAGTCAAAGCCATGACACAGCGTGTAGGCTTGGTTGAAAAAACGGTGACCATGGGCTTTGTGGGATCGTTGTTATATGGTTTATTGCCTAAAATTGTGTATTTATTTCGCCAACAGCAGCCGCATTTAAAAATCGAATTGATTGAAATGAGTACCAAAGACCAAATTCAGGCCTTAAAAGAAGGGCGGATTGATGTTGGTTTCGGACGTCTACGTATTTCAGATCCTGCTGTGCGTCGGGTTTTACTGCGTGAAGAACCGTTGATGTTAGCGGCACATTCTAGTCATCCTTTGACGGCGCAAAAACAAGGCGTGTACCTGTCGGATTTGGTCGATCAAAACTTATTTCTTTATCCAAGTCATCCCAAGCCAAACTTTTCTACCCAAGTCCAAGGGCTATTTTCAGAATATGGACTCGAACCTAAACATTTAAAAGAAGTCCGTGAAATACAATTGGCACTAGGGTTGGTTGCAGCCGGAGAAGGAATTTGTGTGGTTCCAGAAAGTGCACGAACCATTCAACTCCCGCATTTGAACTATATTCCAATCTTAGATGATGCAGCGACTAGCCCCATTTTTCTGGCGATTCGTTCCATGGATGAAAGTGAAGATATTCGTTCGTTATTTGATTGTATTTATCAGGTCTATGACCTTGAAGCGATCAAATATGACCGTGCGTTTATATAAACTTGGGGATTTAAATTCCACGATACTTTTAAAGTCTACATTTTAAATAGAGCCATTTCAGCCATCCTTGGGGGATGGCTTTTTTATAGTCATAATCGCTTGGTTTTGCTTATTTTCTGTTTCTCACTGAAATCATGGGTTATATAAGCTATTTATTTAAAACAAAAAAAACCTTAACCGACCTTAAAGGTATAAATATAGAGTTATTCGGTTTTGGACAAGAAAGCTACTTTTGCTGCAATGTGCACAGCAACAAACATTCGCAAGCAGGAGGCTTAAAGTGAATACAAATCCAGTTAACATCAACACGGTGGTCGATGAAGCCAAATTTACGCCCTTTCATTGGAGTGTACTCATTTGGTGTCTACTGATTATTATTTTTGACGGTTATGATTTAGTCATCTATGGCGTGGCACTGCCACTTCTGATGCAAGAGTGGGGACTCAGTGCAGTACAAGCAGGCTTACTTGCGAGTACAGCATTGTTTGGCATGATGTTCGGTGCAATGAGCTTTGGTACGTTGTCTGACAAATTGGGCCGTAAAAAGACCATTATGATTTGTGTGGCTATTTTTAGTGGCTTCACTTTTCTAGGCGCATTTGCAAGCAATCCTATCGAGTTTGGAATTTTACGTTTTCTTGCGGGACTTGGCATTGGTGGGGTGATGCCAAACGTGGTCGCACTCATGACTGAATATGCTCCGAAGCGTATTCGTAGCACACTCGTGGCGGTTATGTTCAGTGGTTATGCTATTGGTGGCATGACATCAGCTTTATTGGGTGCATGGTTGGTAACAGACTATGGTTGGAAAATCATGTTCTATATCGCAATCATTCCATTTCTGGCTTTACCGATTCTTTGGAAGTTTTTACCTGAGTCGTTGATGTTCCTGACTAAAAAAGGCGAAACTGAAAAAGTCCGTGAAATTGTGCAAAAAATTGCACCTGAGCAAGCGATTCAGCCTGACACGACATTTAAGCTCAATGAACCTGTTGCTGGTGATGATGCTCCATTAAAAGCATTGTTCCAACAAGGCCGTACCTTTAGCACCATGATGTTTTGGGTGGCATTCTTTATGTGCCTGCTCATGGTCTATGCGCTTGGAAGCTGGTTACCAAAACTGATGATTCAAGCGGGCTATTCGCTTGGTGCAAGTATGATTTTCTTATTTGCTTTAAATATTGGCGGTATGGTTGGAGCGATTGGCGGTGGTGCGCTCGCAGACCGTTTCCACTTAAAACCAGTTTTAACGACGATGTTCACCGTGGGTGCTATTGCACTAATTCTACTTGGTTTCAACAGTCCACAAATGGTGCTGTACGGTTTAATTGCAATTGCGGGCGCAGCAACCATTGGTTCACAAATTCTACTGTATACCTTTGTTGCACAGTTCTATCCAACTGCGGTGCGCTCTACAGGTATGGGCTGGGCTTCAGGCATAGGACGCATTGGCGCAATTGTTGGACCAGTATTAACAGGTGCATTATTAACTTTTGAGTTGCCACATCAAATGAATTTTCTCGTGATTGCGATACCTGGTGTAATTGCGGCTTTGGCAGTGTTTATGGTCAACTTGAAAGTGTCTGTAGATGGTGAAAAAACCAAATCAAAACAAGTGTTTGATGCAGTTAAATTGACAGCCAATTAAATAATATTGAACCCATGAGTCTAGTGCATTAGTAGTAGGCTCATTTCAAAAACTGTATGAATTGTTAAAATCAATTTGCTTTTTAGAAGTTGTTTTTTAACGCGATTTTTAATGCGATAAAAAGTTTCATTTTAAAGTATTAAAAGAAATGCATTGCGTTAGAAAACAGCGATGAAAAAGAGAGCTAAATATTAAAGAGTAAAAGTCAGGACAGACTTAAATACACAGGACCCGTGTTAAATGAAACAATTTAAGAAGAACGCTTTAGTTGTCACTTTATCGATGTTAAGTAGTGCAGCATTACATGCACAAACCAATACAACGACAGAGATTGAGCAACTTAGAAATGAAATTAATGCGTTAAAACAAATGCTTCAACAGAATACGCAGCAACAACAGCAGCAAGCTGTTCAATTGAGCGCTGTTGAACGTCAAGTGTTGACGACGCCAAAAACGGTTGAAAAAACGGGTTTAGGTTTGACCAAAGGTGGGGCAGAGTTCAACTTATACGGTAATGTTCGAATGGACGCATCGTATCAAGCTGAAGGTGGTGCTCGTGATATGCCCTATAACCAAATCAATAGTGTACCTTTAGACGGAAATGCTGAAAATAGCGATCGGTTAAGATCAACCCTTTCAGCAACGCGATTAGGTCTGGACTTTAAAGCACCAGTCGCCGATCAGAACTTAAATGCCAAAATTGAGGTCGACTTTTTAGGCGGCGCAAACCTTGATAATTTACGTATTCGTCATGCGTATTTAAACTATGGTAACTGGCTAATTGGTCAAACGTGGTCGAACTTTGCGACTCCAGACTATATTCCTGAAACGATTGACGCTTTGGCTTATGTGGGTGCTTCAATTAAACGTACACCTCAAGTGCGTTATACCCATAAATTTACGCCAAATACTAACTTAGTCGCGGCAGTGGAAGACCCGAAAGATGCCAGCATGAGCCAACGTATGCCAGCATTTACAGGACGACTAAATCATAAGTTTAATGATGCACTTTCAATCAGTGGACGTGCAATGGCGCAAGAAAAACGTATTCAAAATCAAGAAGAGTGGGCGTATGGCGTAGGTGTTGGTGCCAAATTTGACATCACCCCTGTAACTTCTGTGAAAGCGGACTACTACCATGTCAAAGGTGATAGCAGCTTTGTATCCTTTACAAACCCTGGCGTAGTTGCAACAGGCACAAGTATTGAACAAAGTGAGTTTGACTCAATTACTGTCGGTTTAACACAGAAGTTTAATGACAAATTACGTGGCACTTTGGCTTATGGTTATATGACTTTTGATAAAAATCAGGACTACCTTGATGCTGTAGCTGATGATACCAAAATCAATAAAAACTTATGGCAAGCATGGGGTAATTTATTCTATAGCCCAGTTCAGCCTGTTAGCCTTGGCGTAGAGTATGTCTACGGTGAGCGTGAAGCGTTTGCACCTGCGGCAAATGGTAGTAAAAAAGGTGAAGACAACCGTGTGAACTTGGTTGCGATTTATAACTTCTAATACTTGAAGTGAAATTTCACATAGAAGCCGAAGGATAACTCCTTCGGCTTTTTATGTATTGCCGTTTAATTTACTCGATACTCAATTTGAAAAGATGTTGCATATGTAATGCAATAGTCGAAGTTTCATCAGAACTTAAGTTATTTGTCACATAAGAATAAGTCATGAAAATAAAGCACATGTGTTGTCATCAACGGGTTACATTAGGTGAGGTAAGTAACTGTATATAGAGTACTTGATGACAATAACATGGATTCTTTTTACGCTTATGGCCGCTTTTATGCAGGCTTGGCGCAACGCTTTTCAAAAGCAACTCAGTACAACTGTTGATGTTTATGGAGTGACTCTAGCACGGTTCATCTTTGCTCTACCTTTAGCACTGATTTACATCAATTGTCTTTACCATTTCCAACCTGCGACAGATTCCGTCCATTTCAATCTCCATTTTGCTATTTATGTGCTTATTGCGGCGTTGAGCCAAATTGCCGCAACAGCCTTGATGGTTCAGCTTTTTAAGCAAAAAAATTATGCAATTGGAGTGGGTCTTGCTAAAAGTGAAGCAGTACTTGCTGCGATTATTGCTGTAGTCTTTTTATCCGATCATTTAAGCCTTTTAGGCTGGTTCGGGGTTGCTGTCGGAGGCTTCGCAGTATTTTTAATGTCCAAAGGGCGGGACTTTTCTGATTTTTCCGTACAAACCTTATGTATAGGTATCGGTAGTGGTTTATGTTTTGCCATTACTTCGCTCTTGGTACGTGAGGCCAGTTTAGAACTAGATAATTTACCGTTTATTCACCGTGCAGCTTGGGTGCTCTTAATGGTGATTGCGACACAGTGCTGTTTACTTTTAATGTATTTGGGAATATTTCGCCGTGCAACATTATGGGCCATGTGGCAGCGTATTGGACTTACATTTCGTGTCAGCCTCTGTAGTTTTTTGGCGTCACTGGGTTGGTTTAGTGCCATGAGTATGCAGTCCGTGCCCATTGTAAAAACTTTGGGGCAGGTTGAGATTATTTTTAGTATGTTGATTTCAGCCTACTTCTTTAAAGAAAAGCTGGCACGTGCTGAACATCTCGGTATTGTATTGGTGGTGATTGCAGCGTTTTTAGTGATTTGGGCTTGAAGTTTGATCTTCACATAGCTAATGTCATTCTTTTGTAATGACATTGGCCATTCAAAATATAATTTAACTGCCGTTTTACTAGTCTTCAACTCAAAAAAATAGAGATTAAACCCATGTCTAGGTTTAATCTCCAAAGTGTATTTTCTCGTGGAGTTTAATTTTGAGGCCCGAATTTAGATGTTGATATTAGTGCAGCAAACTTCAGATTCTTATTGAAGAAGGTAGTTTTGATCTGCACCGACAAAGAAAATCACACCTATACAAAAAAGCCCACAGTAAATCGCGAACCAGATAATCATGTTTTTAAAAGCTTTATCTGAAATTGAACTATCTGCATATTTTGCTGGTTTTTTTGAGTCTAGATCTTTCATGGTTACTGCACTCAACTGAGGTGATGAGTACATTATGTAAAGCAAACGACTGATGAAACAGGTACAAAAACAAGATTAAAAAAATATAACAGATGAAGTAGAATTGCTCAGGACTGTTATAGTCTAAAGCCTATGTGACACACTATGTAGATATCAGTAACTTGTTTTCAGAGTCCTATCACTTGAAAATACAAGAAAATTAAAAATGATCTTATATTTAAAATACCACTCATGAATTTTATACATACTGAATCATTAGAAATGATCATTTCATTCATGACTGTAATTTTTGTACATTAACTAAAATAGACCTTGTCTGCGTAGAACTAAAGTACTTGAACCTTCAGCATGGCGTTTAAGTTTAAAACGATATTTAGAGAGCATTATGAAAAATTTTGAAAATAAAGTGGCAGCGATCACAGGCGCAGGTTCAGGCATTGGGCAGCAGTTGGCGATTCAACTGGCTAAACAAGGTACACATTTGGCACTCAGTGATCTCAATGAACAAGGTTTGGCGGAAACCTTAAACCACGTCAAAGATTATCCTGTTTCAGTCACGCTCACAAAACTGAACGTTTCAGACCGTAAAGCAGTAGAGGATTGGGCAAAGCAGTGTGAGCAGGATTTCGGGCAGGTCAATTTAGTTTTTAATAATGCAGGGGTCGCGTTAGCGAGTACTGTTGAAGGTCTGAGCTATGAAGATGCCGAGTGGATTTTCAACATCAACTTTTGGGGTGTGGTGTATGGAACCAAAGCTTTTTTACCCTACTTAAAACAAAGTGGCTCTGGGCATATTGTGAATATTTCAAGTCTATTTGGGCTCACTGCTCAACCTACTCAGAGTGCCTATAATGCGACAAAGTTTGCTGTCCGTGGTTTTACCGAGGCACTACGCCAAGAACTAGACCTAGAAAACTGTGGTGTCAGTGCAACTTGTGTTCACCCGGGTGGGATACGTACCAATATTGCCAATAGTGCTCGAATGAGTGACAGTATTCGTGCGCTGGGTATGAACCCAGAGCGTGCTAGCCGTTCTTTCAATAAAATGCTTAAAACCCCGCCAGATGTGGCAGCACAGGCCATTTTAAAGGCTGTAAAAAAAGATGAGCGCCGTGTCTTAATTGGAACAGATGCCAAAATTATCGATCTGGTACAGCGTATTACACCAACAGGCTATACGCAGGCCATGAGCTTTTTGACAGGGAAAAAACGCCGTAAATAAAGACGTATTCACATGAAAGATGATTTTATTGTTTTAACCGAGTATACTAAATCGAGTAATTTTTAAATTAAAAAAAGCTTCGATTTCAATGCTAAAGCATTCCGTTAAATAAAATGATAAGGAGTCCTACATGAGTGGTTCTCATAACCATGATCACAGTCATGTTGAAGTGACTGCAAAAAATGCCAAGAAATTAACCATCGCACTTGCCCTGACGTTTACCTTCTTAATTGTAGAAGTGGTCGCAGGATTTATCACGCAAAGCTTGGCCTTACTGTCCGATGCAGCGCATATGTTTACTGATGCGGCTGCTTTAGCGATTGCTTTAGCAGCCATCAAAATTGGGCAAAAACCTGCCGATGATAAACGTACTTTTGGCTATCAACGGTTTGAAATCTTGGCAGCTTTGTTTAATGCCATGATGTTGTTTGTGGTAGCCATTTACATTTTATATGAAGCCTATCAGCGTTTTAGTCAGCCACCTGAAATTCAAAGCTTGGGTATGTTGGTTGTTGCGGTTCTGGGTTTAATCATTAACCTGATTTCAATGAAGATTTTGGTGTCGAGCAGTCAAGACAGCTTAAATGTGAAAGGGGCTTATCTTGAAGTGCTCAGTGATGCCTTGGGCTCTGTGGGTGTGATCATTGGCGCACTGGTGATTTATTTCACAGGTTGGATGTGGGTAGATACCGTTATTGCGGTGTTGATCGGCTTTTGGGTCTTACCTAGAACTTGGGTGCTACTGAAACAAAGTATCAATATTTTGCTCGAAGGTGTACCAAGTGAAATTGATATCGAATCTTTACGCAATGATTTGCTGGCTTTAGAGGGTGTACAAGGTATTCACCAGCTTAAAGTTTGGGCCATTACCTCTAAGAATGTGCATTTAACAGCGCATTTGATTGCACCTGATGTAGATCAGAGAGCTTTATACCACCAAGCTGTGGAGTTATTGGGGCATGAACATGGGATTACGCAAGTGACTTTGCAGATTGAAGAAGATGAATGCCATCCACACCAACATGAACATAGTCATTAAAAAAGACTTGACCTTAGACTTAGTCTAGGCTTTACAATAGCGTCACTTTATTTCAGTACGACATTATGCGTTCTACCACGTGGATTAGCGTCTTAGTTGCTTTATTCATGTTCCAAAGTCTTTGGAACGTGGCGGCAGCTTTTTGCGTCCATGAAGAACAAAAAACTCAAGTCGTGACGCAACAAAATTTTCATTTTGGGCATCATCAAACCACCTTGTGTGTGTCTGATGATAAGGCACACCAGCAAAGCAGTGCCGATAGCCATACTCAAACGGCAAATGATCAGTTTGAATTGGGTGAAGACCATCAAGACCATCAAGATCATTTGCCTTCAATGGCACATTTGATTATTCCGAAAGAAATAAACTATCAAATGCCGCTCGCGTTTGAAGTTCGTGAGCGTCCGCAGTTTTTTTGGCACAATGCCTATCAAGCCCCTGATTTATTGGGGCAACATCCTCCTCCTGAACTTTCCCCGCTAATGGTGGGGTAGCCTAAAACATTTCCCACCACTTCTTCTAAAAATTAGTGGGAAAAAACATGTCGAATCAATTTAAGGCGTTTATACGCCAAGCCCTTGCTGTGGGCATAACAACAGCCGCAATGCAATGGAGTTTTGCCGAACCGATCAAGACTTTGGATGAAGCTTTAGCAAAAGTAGAGCGCTATCAAAACCAAAGCGACATTGGGCAACAGCGTCAAAGCATTTCAGAGCTGAACATCAAAAACAGTGGCCTATGGCAAAATCCTAGCTTAAATATCAATCAAGATGGTTTGGGTTCAAATACCAATCAAGAGCTCAGTATTGCCATCAGTCAGCCCTTAGATGTTTTTGGACAGCGTAAGCTTAATCAAAAACTCGCAGAAACAGCGCAGCAACAAGGACAGTTACAACAACAACTGTGGACAGCACAAAGCCAATTGGTGGTGAAATTTGCATGGTCTCAGTTGGCTTTGGCACAAGTTGAAAAATCGCTGTACGCAGCACAACTCAAAGTGAGTCAAAACAATTTAGACAGTGCCAAAAAACGTTATCAGGCGGGCAGTATTGCTTTGGTTGACTATGAACGTGCGCAAATCGAAAGTTTGGATATGCAGCGCTTATACCAACAAGCGGTACTGTCAGAACAAGTAGCACAGCGTCAACTCTCAAACCTTTGGGGCGAAACCAAAGCCGATATTCAACTCAATGCGACCTCAATGCCATGGCCAGATCAAAGCGATGCCACAGTACAGCGCTATATTGCTGAAGGTTGGTTGGAAAAGCTATATGCACTGAACATTCAACAGTCCAATTTAAACATTGAAAGTTTAAAAGTGCAGGCACGTCCCAATCCGACCTTAAATGTCGGCATGAAACGGAGCCAAGCACCGAATGAAAGTAGCGATACCACATTAGGTGTCGGCGTGGATATTCCGCTGAATATTTTTAACCGTCAGCAATACAGCATTCCGATGGCCCAGCGCCAGCAAAGCTTGTTGAATCAGCAGCAACAGCGCGAGTTAAAACAGCAGATTTTAGATATCGCCAATGCCATGCATGAGCTCAATGGACTAAAACAGCAGTTCAGTTCGATGAGCCAACAAACCACTTTGGCAGAACAAGTTCAAGTCCGTACGCTGCAAGGTTTTAAAGCGGGGAAGCTGTCCATTACCGACATCCAACAAGCTAACTCACAACTGCAAAGCATACGCCTTGGGCAGTTGCAGTTATTACGTCAAGCTTGGCAGACTGCATTGAGCGCAGAAGCCCTTAGCCTAGGTACTAGCTATGAACAGATCAGTAGTTCAGATGCTTATAGCCAAATCAGTAAAAATTCGATCGTACAAATACAAGACCTCATCCTTGGCGGAGCACAATAATATGCAACTAAAAAACCAATTTGGAAAAATATCACAGCCATTGATGATTGGGCTTTTGCTCCTAGTAACACTCCTTATTGCTATAGGAATTTGGTTTAGCTCAAAAGATAAAACCACCGATGAACATGCGCATGCCGAACATGAAGAATCTGAACATGCGGATGAGCCCGAGGCAGAAAAAGAAGATGGCGAGGAAGGTGAAATTCAACTGACAGCGCAGCAACTGACAGAGCAAGGCATTCAAATCGCTTCAGCTCAACAAGGCGTGGTATCTCAAGTCACCGTTCTACCCGGAAAGCTTGTGGTCAATACCGATCAGCAAGCTCATATTTCGCCAAACTTTGGTGGGCATGTGGAACAGGTGAATGTTGAGCTTGGTCAAAACGTACAAAAAGGACAAACCTTAGCTGTACTGTCCGTCCCAGAACTGATTGATCAACAGGCCAATTTGCGGATGGCTCAAGCCAGTTTGGATTTGGCACGTCAAGAATATCAACGTGAACAGCAGTTATGGTCACAGGGCATTTCTGCCAAGCAAGATTACCAACGGGCAGAAAATGCTTACCGACAAGCGCAGATTACTGTGCAATCGATGCAAAGTCGCTTAAACGCCCTAGGGGCAACAGGTGGAGTAAATGGTCGTTTTGCCATCAAAGCCCCCATTTCAGGTGTGATTAGCCAAAAAGATATCGTGGTGGGTGAAAACGTACAATTGGCCGATCAACTTTTTGTGATTGAACAATTTAAAGAGTTATGGCTTGAGTTTAATCTGCCTGCTCAGTACTCAGGTCAGTTACAAGCCAATCAGAGTCTGACATTTAAGCCGAATGCTTCTGAGCAAAAATATGAAGCCATTATCCAAAGCTTAACCTCTCAAGCCGATGCACAAACAGGACGCTTGGTGGTACGTGCTAAATTAAAAAGCCAAGCGGCGGAACTACGTCCAAATGTTTTAGTGAATATCTTTTTAGACAATACCAGTTCAAAAACAGCGCTTCGCGTCCATAAAAGTGCTATTCAAAACATTGAAGGTCAAACTTCGGTATTTGTGGTCGACGCTGAACAAAAAGGACAAGTGCATTTGAAAGCGCAGCCCATTCAACTTGGGCAAGCTTCAAATGACGCTCAATGGGTGGAAGTGATTTCAGGCCTAACAGCAGGACAACGCTATGTCAGTCAAGGCAGCTTTGTCCTTAAGTCTGAACTAGAAAAAGGCGAGGCTGATCATGCACACTAATCATGATTTACCCAAGCCTGAGGGTTTGTTTGAACGAATTATTCAGTTCTCTATTCAAAATGCAATTTGGGTAATGCTCTTTGTATGCACGTGGATCGCGGTCGGGGTTTACAGCTATCAAAAACTGCCGATTGATGCAGTGCCCGATATTACCAATACGCAAGTACAAATTAATACCCAAGCCAATGGTTTTACCGCACTGGAGGTTGAGCAGCGGATTACCTATCCGATTGAAACTGCAATGGCGGGTATTCCAGATTTACAGCTGACACGTTCGATTTCACGTTATGGTTTGTCGCAAGTCACCATCGTATTTCAGGATGGTACAGACATCTATTGGGCGCGTCAGCAGATTAATCAGCGGGTACAAGAGGTCAAAGCGGACTTACCCAGTGATGTTTCTCCAACCATGTCGCCAGTTTCAACAGGTTTAGGTGAAATTTATCAATGGGTCATTAAAGCCGAACCGAATGCCAGAAAAGCGGATGGTACGACTTATAGCGCGATGGACTTGCGGGAGATCCAAGACTGGATCGTGCGTCCACAACTACAACGTGTTGCGGGGGTGGCCGAGGTCAACAGTATTGGCGGGTTTAATAAAACCTATGTGGTTGCTCCCGATTTAAACCGTATGCAGCAGTTGAATATTTCCTTAAGCCAGCTACAAACAGCTTTACAGGAAAATAATGAAAACCGTGGTGCCGGCTATATTGAGGAAAATGGTCAGCAGCTTACAGTGCGTGTTCCAGGGACACTCAACAGTCTTGCAGACATTGAAAATACAATGGTTTCCAGCCCAAATGGAAACCCCATTCGTGTGGGGGATATTGCGCAGGTTTCAATTGACCATGACCTCCGAACAGGAGGCGCAACCTATAATGGAGAAGAAACTGTACTCGGCATTGCTATGATGATGATGGGGGAAAACAGCCGAACGGTGTCTAAAGCTGTAGATGCCAAAATTCAGGAGGTGCAAAGTAGTTTACCGCAAGGTGTCACAATAGAAACGGTTTATGACCGCACGACCTTGGTGGAAAAAGCCATTAAAACGGTGCAAAAGAACTTGGTTGAAGGCGCAATCTTGGTGATTGTGATCCTCTTTTTATTCTTAGGTAATATTCGTGCTGCGTTAATTACAGCCTGTGTGATTCCACTGTCTATGCTGTTTACTTTAACGGGTATGGCACAGCAGAACATCAGTGCTAACCTGATGAGTTTAGGGGCATTGGATTTCGGGATTATTGTCGACGGTGCAGTGGTAATTGTTGAAAACTGTATTCGCCGTTTAGCCCATGCACAGCAGTCACTCAAACGTCCGTTAACTCAGTCGGAACGTTTTAAAGAAGTGTTTTTGGCAGCGCGTCAAGCCCGCCGTCCACTCATTTTTGGTCAGCTGATTATTTTAGTGGTGTACTTACCGATTTTTGCACTGACTGGTGTAGAAGCAAAAATGTTCCACCCAATGGCTTTGACTGTTGTACTTGCGCTCGTTGCAGCCATTATTTTGTCGATCAGCTTTGTACCTGCGGCTGTCGCACTTTTTGTTAAAGGTGACATCAAAGAAACTGAAAGCCGTTGGATGCTGTGGTTAAAAGAGCGATATCAGCGGGTATTGGACTGTGCCTATCAGTATAAAGCGGTGGTTTTAACCTTTGCACTGTGCTTGTTGATGCTGACAGGATTACTTGCAACGCGTATCGGCAGTGAGTTTGCACCACAACTGAGTGAAGGTGACTTTGCCGTACAGCAACTGCGCTCTCCAAGCACAGGCTTAGAAGAATCACTTCGTATTCAGGAAAATACGGAAAAGCTACTTCTGAAGAAATTCCCTGAAATACAGGCTATTTTTGCGCGAACAGGCACGGCTGAAGTGGCGACCGATGTGATGCCTCCAAATATTTCAGATGGTTATGTCATGTTAAAACCCCGTGATGCATGGCCAAACCCGAAAGAAACATTGGATGAGCTTCGTAGCCGTATGCAGGCGTATTTAGCGACATTGCCCGGGAACAACAGTGAGTTTTCTCAGCCAATTGAACTGCGTTTCAATGAGTTAATATCTGGTGTACGTAGTGATGTCGGTGTCAAAATCTTTGGCGATGACATGCAAGTCTTAAATGCGGAAGCTGAAAAAATCAGTAAATTGATTCAACAGGTTTCAGGCAGTACAGCCGTTAAAGTTGAACAAACGTCGGGTTTACCTTTACTCAATGTGGAAATTGATAAAAGTTTAGCAGCTCAATATGGCTTAAGTGTCAAAACTATACAAGACTATGTGTCAGCAAGCATTGGCGGACAAAATGTCGGTGAAATTTTACAGGGTGACCGCCGTTTTGACTTTGTGATTCGACTGAGTGAGCAAGATCGTAGTGTCAGTGGGATTGCGCAACTGCCAATACAGCTTCCAAATGGTGGTAGTATTTTACTTACCGATATTGCCACTGTAAACATGATGGATGGCATCAACCAAGTCAGTCGTGAAAATGGCAAACGTCGTGTGATTGTCACGGCGAATGTGGAAGGGCGAGATTTGGGTTCTTTTGTCACAGAAGTACAAAGTCAGCTTAAGCAGTATCCTCTACCAAGTGGTTACTGGATTGAATATGGTGGTCAGTTTGAAAATCTGGCCTCGGCGCAGGCTCGAATGCAGATTGTGATTCCACTGGCGTTACTGACGATCTTTATTTTGCTGATGGCCGTTTTCTATAACGTCAAAGAAAGCTTGTTGGTATTCACGGGGGTTCCATTTGCTCTAACTGGCGGTGTGCTTTTCTTGTGGTTAAGAGACATTCCCTTGTCAATGTCGGCGGGCATTGGTTTCATTGCCTTGTCTGGCGTCGCCGTCTTAAATGGTTTGGTCATGCTGACCTTTATTAAAGAGTTAAGAGAGCAATATCAGCTGCATGAAGCCGTTTGGCAGGGAGCGATTTTGCGATTAAGGCCTGTTTTAATGACCGCTTGTGTAGCGTCTTTAGGTTTTGTCCCAATGGCGCTTGCCACAGGCACAGGGGCAGAGGTTCAACGTCCACTGGCGACCGTGGTGATTGGTGGAATTATTTCTTCGACGTTATTGACCTTGGTGCTATTGCCAGTGTTATATCGTTGGATGAATACAAAGAAAGAAACGGAAATTTAATCCTTTAATCCACTGAAGCATGGGGAGGCAAAATAGCCTCCCCATGCTTTTTTTATGCTACTTGATGTCAGTCTGATCGCTTTTGGAAGTTAAAAATGGCAAATCTGTTATAGTCTGTTATATTTTTTTCACAAAGAACTGTATCTGTCCTTTCGTATAGGAAACCTTAGAATAATGAATATAGATAGAGCGTTGAGGTATTGGAAATGAACTTTTTACTGAAGAAAAATAGAGCTTGGTTTGTATTCTTTATCATTACTTTATATTCGTTTCTTGGATTTTTTCTTGGATTTATCATTTGGGAATACTTTTTGAAGTAAGTACATAGTAACGCTAAAGAAAACTAAGGCAGCTAATACTTCAAAAACTAATCAGAATCTTAATTTTCTGACAACCAGACTCGACTCATAACGAGACAAGTCTGGTTTTTAAACTTTAAAACTTCCATTGCACCGAGACAGATGCATTTAAAGGGTCGCCTGGTTGAATCCACATATCGCTATAGCTTGCAACATAGTACGTTTCGTCTAAGAGATTGTGCACATTGAACTGATAACGTAGCTGATCTGTTGGCGCATAATAAGCATTTAGATTCAACAAAGTATACTCAGGTAAGTTGAAGTCATTATCTGTACTGTGTCCACTACGTTTGCCCACATAGATTGCAGTTGCACCGAGCCCAACTTTGTCTGCATTAGCAAGGGTCCATTCATAGTTGCTACTGATTGAGCCGCTGTGCTTCGGCACATTGCTGAGTCGTGAACCTTTAGCAAGACTTTGGTCTTTTTCCACTTGAGCGTCTGTGTAGCTATAATTGGCACGTATAGCGAATTGATCATTGAGCTGTGTTTCTAAATCGAGCTCTAGCCCCTTACTTGAGACTTCTCCAGCGGTGATTTGATAGTTACTATCTGCTGGATCTGTGGTTAAAACATTCTCTTTATCCATTTTAAAGAGGGCTAAACTCAGCAAACTCTGTGGGGTAATCTGATATTTCCCACCAATCTCATAGCTTTTGCCTTTTTCAGGGTTAAACACATCGCCGTTTCGGTCCATGCCACTGTTGAGTGCAAAGGATTCTCCATAGTTTGCATACCATGACCAACGATCATTCAGTCGATAGTTTAAACCCAAGCGTGGACTGGTTTGTTGTAAATCCTTTTTATTGGATGTATCTGTAAGTTTATTTTGAAAGTCTTGAGTGATGCGATCAAAGCGCGCACCAAACAACACACTCCATTGATCATTCAGGAAAATTTGATCTTGTAGATTCAGTGCAAAATAGCGTTGCTGTTCTTCGGTGTTAATGAAAAGTGGCAGCTCGGGTAAGTATTGTCCATAAATAGGAGTATAGATATCAATACTATTTGGCACGCTACTGCTGTGGTTTCGACGCAGTTGTAATTGACGATACTTCATCTGCCCAAATTCAGTGCTCAAAAGTACTTCATGACGGGCCCAGTCTTGTTGGATCGTCCCAAGAACTTCAGTTTGAAAGAGAATGTCATCACTTTTATTGTCACGGTAGCGACGCTGGCGCTCTAATGTCCGTCCATCACTTTGAATACGACGAGGTTCACTGGAAAAGCCTTTGAGTTGTGTATCTTTAACACTGAAAGCATTATTCATTTTCCAGTCATCATTAAACTGATGTGCAAGTCGAAGCTGATAGAAATGATCTTTTTGAATATGATCACCATCATCAGGTTCGCCTGTAAATGTTTTAGGGTCCATCACAAATTGTTTTTGATAACTACTTACACCACGGTCGAAGGTTCCATCTTGTCGGGTAAATTCACTGTCAAAATCTAACTGGGTTGAATCTGAAATTTTCCATGTGAGTTGGGGGGAGAAAAACCAACGCTCACTCTGCACATGATCACGAAAACTTTGGTTATCTTCATGTGCGACCGCAATACGATAAGCCACAGCATCACTGATTGGGGCAGTATGTTCAAAACTAGCACGGTATTTTTCTAAACTATTGGCACGTAAATTCACTTCTGAAGAACTTTCCCATTCAGGCTTTTTAGTGTTGATATTCAGTAGACCGCCAGCCTCCCCACGGCCATAGAGCGCAGCCATTGGGCCTTTTAAAAAGTCGAGGGATTCAATATTCACCATATCTCGCGGAGCACTGAGTCCACGGTTAACACTCAGGCCATTTCTGATGATTTGCGCCCCAATATTGGGGTCTGTACTAAAACCTCTAAATGAAAAGTTATCCCAAAAGCCGCCACCATAATTGGTTTGACTATAGACCCCGCTCACTTGCGTGAGTGCATCGTCAATACGTTGCACATCTTGTTGCTGAATTAACGCTTTGGATAACACACTTCGACTAAATGGCACGTCTAAAATGTCATGTGAAAACTTAGTCATTGCGGTGCTTTGTTGAAGGTTTTCACCCTCAGTTTCGGCTTGCAATTGGATGGTCTGGAGTACTTCTGTTGAAGTTTCGGCCCAAGTGAAAGAACTCAGCAAACTTAAATATATGCTTGAGGAAAAAAGAGAGAATTTATTCATCATGAAGGAGAGTAGTTTAGATTTTGTATTGTTATGTTATAACATTTTAATAGATTTGTAGTTAAAAAATCACTCTAAATTCAAAAAAAGGTTTAAAACATTTAAATAAATCAACCTAAACTTTTAGGTTCCAATCCACAATACACTGTTTCAAGTCAGCTAAAGTCCCAATACCATATGCTGTATCAAATACGACTGAAGATATGGAACGCAGATCTAAGTTATAATTTAAAAGTAGGTGGTTAAACTATAAACTTAACTTCTAAATCTTCACACTCAAAGCTATCGCCAGATAATTTAAAAAAAGCTGAGATATGTTGAATAATGTGCTTGTTCATTCTACAAAAATTGTGAATACTCATGCCGCAAAATTCAGGCTGTAAATTTATTTTTTGGGGTTAAGCAACGACTGTGAAAACGTATCCTTTTTCTCGTTTACAAAAAGCATTATTGACGGTTAGTTCATTTTCATGTCTAGGTCTGAACTCGGTATGGGTTCATGCGGCAGAAGAGAGCGATGTGGAACAACTCGCAACCATTACAACCACTGCTCAAACTGAACAATTGGCTTATTATCAACCTAAGGTTAATTTGTCTGGGTTTGGTCAGCAAAACCTTGCAGCCATTCCTGCATCTATTCACACCGTTACTGCTGAACTGATCGCAGATCAACATGCGAAAACACTGGGCGATGTGGTAAAGAACGATGCGTCTGTTGGGGATGGCTATGCACCTATTGGTTACTATGCAAACTTTGTGATGCGTGGATTTAGCTTAAATGCGGGATCAAGTTATTTACTGAACGGTAATTTGCTACGCGGTGAGCAAAATATAGCACTTGAAAATAAAGAGCAAGTTGAAATCCTAAAAGGCATGAGTGCGATTCAAAGTGGGATGTCAACGCCGGGCGGTGTGGTGAACTATGTGAGCAAACGCCCTCAAGATGTCCAATCTTTAACCCTTGATGCAGGTAGTCATGGCGGTAGTCGTGTAGCGACTGACCTTGGTGGATGGTTTGGAGACAATCAAAAATTTGGATATCGCGTGAATGCAGCTTATGAAAATATTCACTCCTATGTTGAACATGCCGATGGAAAACGTTTGTTTGGCTCTTTGGCTTTAGACTGGAAAATTTCAGATCGTTCAAAACTTGAATTTGATACTGAATCACAGCATCAAAAACAGCGTTCGGTACCAGGTTATCAATTACTTGATGGTAAAACTGTACCGACAGGAGTGAAATGGGATCGTTTACTGGGCTATCAAAGCTGGAGCAAACCTGTCACCAATGAAAGTTTAAATACGAGTCTAAAATACAGCTATCAAATCAATGATAACTGGAGCGGCAATCTGTCTGCTTCACAAAGTCGTGTAGTTGTAGATGATTACTCAGCCTTTGCTTGGGGGTGTTACAGCAGTGTGTGTCAAACTTCTGGTCTAGGTAATAGTTTTGACCAAAATGGGAACTATGACATTTATGACTTCCGCAGCCCAGATGATAGTTATTTAACCAATCAATTTAAAACAGGCTTAAACGGAAAGTTTAACACTGGAGCATGGCAACATAACCTGAGTTTAGAGCTATCCCATGCTTACAAACGTCATACTCAGTATGAATCTACTTATAGTATGGTGAATGTTGGCGCTGGAAATATTTATAATGATCCTATTACTCACACACCGAATGACAGAGATTTAGGTAATCATTACAAATCTTTGGATAGTCAACAAACGGCGCTCAATGTGTTGGATCAAATTGAATTTAATGATGCTTGGTCAGTTTTGTTGGGTGGTAAGCTTTTACATTTAAATGAAAGTGCCTATGCTGCGGATGGCAACAGTATCCGTGACACCGACTTTAATCGCTTCTTGCCACAGCTTGCGTTGATGTATCAGCCTTGGCAGAACACTCATCTGTATGCTTCGTATACAAAAGGAATCAGCGACGGCAGTCAAGCGCCTGCATATACAGATAATGCTTATGTTACCTTAGCACCAAGACCTTCAACTCAATATGAGTTAGGTCTTAAACAGCAATGGCAAGAGCTACTATTTACTGCCGCTTTGTTTGACTTAACACAAGACCATCAAGATACCAACTTAGACAATTACTATGTCACCGATGGTGAACAGCACAACCTAGGTTTGGAGTTGGGCTTGCAAGGTCGCGTTGCTGAAAATCTAGATATGACATCGACTTTGGCTCTGACTCGTTCACGTTTGGAAGATATACAGGTCGATGCTTATAAAGGGCATCAAACTCAAAACGTACCGACAGTTCGTTTTGCCAGTCATGTGTCTTATCAAATGCCTCAAGTAGAAGGTTTACGTTTACTCGCAGGTATGCAATACAGCAGCAGTAAATACGCCAACAAAACGGGTACGGTTAAAGTTTCAGGCTATACCGTATTCGATGCGGGTGCAGCTTATAACTTCCGTGCTTATGGTTATGACAATATGCTTCGCCTGAATGTGGACAACCTGTTCAATAAAAAATATTGGCGAGATGCAGGAAGCTTTTTCGGGGATGACTATTTATTTCTGGGTACACCACGTACAGCACAATTTTCATGGACTGTGAACTTCTAATAAATAGTTTTAAATAAAAAGGCATACAGGCAAACTTTAACTATGTTGAGTGTGGCTTTAGCGAGAATGCGGATATAAACGCTTCTCGCAACATTTTAGCGGTAGGATGTACCGTTTTGTCTGTGGAAGGAAGATACAGTAAAGGTCGACCTATGAAGCAGAAAGCAAGCGAAATCCGTGAGGAAGTCACCTAAGAGCCTTTGCTTTTAGAATACCCCCCACTTGAGCTAGTCGAAAGTGGGGGAGTATGTCAATAATAATCGGCTTTATTGCATAAAAATTATTCAAGATACTGATTTTTAAGGATTTGCTTAAATTTTAATCCAAAAATAAATTAAACAAAATCATAGTCTTAGATATTTATGGAACAAGGCCATAATAAACGCTAAGAGCTATTCAAATCGCTTTAATATCAATTTTTCTTATAGGTCACAGCTAAAATATGAGCCATTCATAGTGATTGGATGATTGCATAGGTCAGATCATTCATCTTGTAGCTACTTATTTGTATTTAAGATAAGAAATGTGATGGCCCAAAAATACAATTTCTACACCTATACAATCCGATCTTTTTCCAGTAATTTTATAATATGGTATGAAAAATGCTAAGAATAAAATGACTCAAAAAGGATGACCTATGAAAAAAACGATTTCAGCTTTGACACTCAGTTTAAGCCTATTACTCCCATGTGTAGCATTTGCCAAAAATAATGTTGTTGTTGTCGCTACTGGTGGAACGATTGCAGGTGCTGGTGCAAGCTCTACCAATAGTGCAACTTATACTGCGGCAAAAGTTCCTGTAGATGCACTATTAAATGCGGTTCCCCAGATTCAAAACCTTGCCAATGTAACTGGTGTGCAGGCAATGCAAGTTGCATCAGAAAGTATTACAGATAAAGAATTATTATCCCTTGCACGTCAAGTCAATGACTTACTTAAAAAGCCTGATGTGAACGGTGTCGTGATTACACATGGAACAGACACCTTAGAAGAAACAGCTTTCTTTTTAAATTTAGTGATTCATTCAGACAAGCCGATTGTATTGGTCGGGTCAATGCGTCCAAGTACTGCACTTTCTGCTGATGGCCCGTTGAACCTTTATAGCGCGGTTGCACTTGCGGCCGACGATAGTGCAAAAGGTAAAGGAACTTTTGTACTCATGAATGACGACATTTTTGCAGCACGAGATGTTTCAAAAACAATTAATATCCATACCAATGCATTTATGAGCGAATGGGGTGCGCTTGGAACCTTAGTTGAAGGAAAACCATATTGGTTTAGAAATACAGCGAAACGTCATAATAAGAGCTCCGAATTTAATATTGAAAATATTAAAGGTGATAGTTTACCGCTGGTACAAATTGTTTATGGTTCAGGCAATATGTTGCCAGATGCATACACGGCTTATGCTAAAGCAGGGGCAAAGGCTATTATTCATGCAGGTACAGGGAATGGCTCGGTAGCCAATTATATTGTCCCAACTTTAACTGACTTACAAAAACAAGGTGTGCAAATTATTCGTTCATCTCGCGTACCTCAAGGTTTTGTTCTTAGAAATGCAGAACAACCAGATGACAAATATGGTTGGGTCGTCGCACATGATCTTAACCCGCAAAAAGCTAAATTACTGGCTGCACTTGCTTTAACAAAAACAAAAGATGCCAAGGAAATCCAACGCATTTTTTGGGATTACTAAACCCAATAACGGTGAAATCGCATAGTAACGCTTTTCAGCTAAGCACCTTAAAATTTAAGGTGCTTTTTTAGCGTCTATAAATAGATTAAATTCATCGACTCTGTATCGAATAAATGTTTAACAAATCAACAGTAATCTATATTCGCCATCCTTTTCAACGGGTGCTCTATGTACACAAGGCAAGACTTTTTGCATAGGATGATCTACCGCCAAACGACAAAGATGGCCTAAGCCTAAATTCACAGGTTTTGCATTCAGTTTAGGCTGATAATGCAGATCAAAAAAATATTCTTCTAGAAATGTTTCAAATTCAGCTTCAGGGCCATCATGTAATTTTTTAAGTTTTTCTCTGATCTCGGGAATTAGAATCTTTTGCTCCACCTGATCATTGGGTACGATATCACTTGCAGCGCCGTGATAAGTGCAGAGGAAAGTATCTGTTTCAATCGGTGAGCGATCAACATGAAACGAATATACATCTGTGGAAATGAAATCTAGCTCGTCATCTCGCTCATAACATTTTAGTAAATTAAGAGCAGGAGATGCACCAAAATCAGTTAAGAGCTGTATATCTTTTAAAATGATTTCCCTTGCTAAATTTCCTTTTTCTGAAAGTTGTAATGCTAAAAGATCTTCAATCGAAACTTCTGTAATATTTTCTTTTAATTCGAGTTTAGCCACAATTTCTTTAAAATCCCCAACCAAATTTCTATGCCAGCAAAGTGCATTCATTTCTCCTTGAAATTTGGAATTTACAAGTTCAGAAAAAGAAGAAACTACTTCAATTTGATTGTTGTCAGAAAATGTATTCGTCATGAGAAAATTAGATAATAAACAGTGCTTAATCATAGCATCTAGCTTTAGGTGTATATTGCATTTAAAAGTAGCTCGGTAATTGCTTACAGATTTGGACGAGCTCTATATTTGTAGTATGGAAAGAAGTTTTAGCTATTGATTGAGCAAATATTTGCGCATTTAATTTAAATTATTATGTTAATGCGCAAATATATTCTCATTTTTTTAGTTTTATGGTATTTTTGAGAAAATATTTGCTCATTAATATTTATGGAAAAATTAACGATTCAAGCTCTTCTCGATACAGAATGGCTAGATATAGCAGAACTTAAAATATTAGAACCACATAAAGGTTCTGCAAGTGCGTGTGAGTTAGCCTACGAATTAGAATATGCCATTTCTTATCTAGATAAGAGAGATGAACATGCATGTAGCTTAGCACTTCCTATTCAAATTCTTATTCAACATGAATCGAAAGTCTGGTTTAGTTTTTTAGATGATATTGTTCCATCTGGTGCTGCTCGACGTTATTTGGTTCAATATCTAGGTTTGCAAAAACTCTCATCAGCAGAACAAGATTTTACTTTATTGGCAAAAGGTACAATTGCTCCTGTAGGGAATCTAAGAGTTAAGGAATCAGTTCCACCAATCAATTCAGAATCAACATTGCACTTACGCAAGTTCACTACTGGTGATGTTACAGAACGAAATGTTGATTTTCTCGAATACGCACAACAAATGGGTGCAATTAGTGGTGGTGCAACTGGAGCAGGAGGTGAGGCTCCAAAACTACTGATTCGCGTCTCAAAGGATCAGCAAGTTTGGATTGATACCTATCAAAATTCTTTTGATGAACCGGATCAGCACTATCTAGTTAAATTCCCTCGAAATAAGCGTAGTGCAATAGATTGCGACATATTGAGAGCAGAATATCATTTTTATCATGTCCTGAATGAACTTGGATTTACAACAATTGAAACTTCTCAGATGAAACTGATTGAAGGTCAGAAATACCCTTCGTTATGGTTGCCGAGATTTGACACAGAGTGGGGTAATCAACAATGGCATCGACTTGGGCTTGAGTCAGTTTATTCCATATTGAATAAAACATCAGGGAGCCATTTGAATCATTTTAAAGTCATAGACGCGCTTTGTTCCTTATTAAAATCAGTGGACAAAAACTTTGATTCTTCGCAGTTCGTTTGTGAGTGGTTACAAAGGGATCTACTGAATATCATTTTTGGTAACTCAGATAATCATGGTCGTAATACGTCATTCCTAAAAAAATCAGGACGAATATTTCTTGCTCCAATTTATGATTTTGCCCCGATGAAAGCAGATCCAGAAGTTGTGACAAGATCAACAACATGGGGAAGCCCGTATGAAGAAGGAGGGGAATACCGCTGGGAAGGTATTACACAAAATCTTGCACACTGGTGTGAACCACATATCTCTTTAAATACATTGAAAACATTGGCGAGCAAACTTATTGGTCTCAAGCAGCAATTAATCAATAAAGGTGTTCCCCAAACAATTATAGATATGCCAGGTCTAGGATATGACTTCATTGAAGCCAAATTGAGTCGATGGGAGCTATTATGAAAAAGGAAAATCAGCCACTTGACCGTCAACAATTGCTTATTGGTTTATATACCCAATATTTATTCGGTAAAATTACCTTGGGGCAACTTCTGAGCCACTTGCGCAAAAATGTATTGGGGCTATCTCAAGAAAAATATGCAGCAATGGTTGGAATCAGTCGGCGTACTTTAACCGACATTGAACAGGACAAAGGTCAACTGACTCAGGTCGTATTAGATAAGGTGTTTAAACCACTTGGCTTAAAAGCCGGCCTCGTACCGACACATGAACATATCGTTCACAAGGTTATTCAGCCATTTAGTGATTGAAAACTTAATATTGAAGCTATTTTGACCATCTAGGCAGGACACTATGGAAAAAATGGTCAGGCTATAGGCTTTGTTGCATAAATATTTTGCAAGGTACTGATTTTTAAGGGGTTTACCAAATTTTAATAGAAAATAAATATAATAAAATCATAGTTTTAGGTATTTGTGCAACAAAGCCGAGTTGAAGCAACAGATCAAATCTAAATCAGATTTGAAAAATAATTACGGTGGGCGCTATCTTGTGGTAAGAGTTCTAATAAGCGTT